>Ga0160495_100292_pt1 | contig 37638 bp, 34 predicted proteins | sample DID4MG_4_FD_108251 | JGI IMG/M metagenome (GOLD analysis project Ga0160495, IMG submission 108251) | Enriched soil microbial communities from UW Madison campus, WI, USA - DID2933_E24_FP4 MG | ecosystem: Environmental > Terrestrial > Soil > Unclassified | place: USA: Madison, Wisconsin | collected... | reverse complement strand
TGGATCTTGGGGTCGCCTTCTTTTGCTTACTTTTCTTGGCGAGACAAGAAAAGTGAGCGGCTGCCGGGCCGCCCCCGGCGCGTTCTCCCGACCGGAGAAAGATAAGCATTAAGCTAGAGCGCAGGAAGAATGCCCGTGCAGATTACCCGTGCAGATTACCCGTGCAAACTACCCCTGCAGACTGCCCAAAAACAAAACCGCCACCCCAAACACCAACCCAGGCGGCGGCCCACATCAAAAATAACAATAAATCAAACCCCAGGATCCCGCACCTTCTCCACCTGATCAAACTCCACGTTATAAAACTCAGTTCCCCGCAACTCAGCCTTGCGCACATACACCGTCTGCACAATATCGCGAGAAGCAGCATCAATGGAAACCGGCCCCCGCACACTCTCCCAGCTCATTCCCTTCATCACCGCCAGCAGCTTATCCCCGTCCGCATCCCCACCAGTCTTGCGAAGAGATTCGTACAGCAGATGCATCCCATCATAAGCCCCGACAGAATGGAAGTTAGCCCGCATTCCCTTATTAGCCTTGGCCATCGCTTCCACATATTCCTTATTAGCCGCAGAAGGATGCGCCGCCGAATAATGATGACTGCTCACCACATCCTTGGCCGCTGCACCAATGCCCGCCATCAGATCATCATCCAGCACATCGCCCGTGCAGATCAGCCGAATCCCCGCCGCCGCCAACCCACGCTCAGTGAACTGCTTCAACACCGCCGCTCCCTCCCCCGAAGGCACAAAGACGAACAAGGCCTGCGGCTTGGCATCCTTGACCCGCTGCAGGAAGGGCGCGTAGTCCGGATTGCGCAAGGGTACCCGCACGCTCTCCATCACCTTCCCGCCCGCCTCGCCAAAGGTCTTCACGAAGACCTTCTCCGCATCCAGCCCCGGCCCGTAATCGGAGACGAAGGTCACCACACTCTTGATCCCATTCTTCGCTGCCCACGACGCCAGCGGCGACGTCACCTGCGCCAGCGTGAAACCGGTGCGCACGATATAAGGTGAGCGCTGCACAATGATGGAGGTCGCCGCCGCTGTCACGATCATCGGCACCTTGGCCTGCGTGGCAATGGGTGCCGCCGCCAGCGCCAGCGGTGTCAGGCCGAAGCCCATCAGCACCTGCGCCTTTTCCCGCGCCACCAGCTCCTGCGCCAGACGCTTGGTCACATCCGGCGAGACCCCGCCGTCATCCTTGAGCAAGATATCCACCTTGCGCCCGGCCACGCTATCGCCGTATTTCTGCTGATACAGCTTCACCGCCGCTTCGATCTGCCGCCCGGTCGAGGCAAACGGCCCCGACATGGGCACGATCAGCCCGACCTTCAGCGCCTCCGCCGCACGCGCAACCAGTGGCGCGCCCACGGCGGCCAATGCGGTGCCGGCCAGCATCAGGTGGCGGCGTCGGGTATTGATCATCTCGCTCATCATGTCTCCTCAGGTTTTAATTGGTATAAATGATTTACAGCGAATTGCCTTGCATTGCGTTACAGATCCAGCACCAGCAACGGACTGCGCGCCCGTGAACAGCAAGGCGTGAACTGGTCATTGGCGGCGCGTTCCTCATCGGTCAGGTACTGATCGCGATGATCCGGCTGCCCCTCCAGCACTCGCGTGAGACAAGTCCCGCAGATGCCCTGCTCGCAAGAAACTGGTACATCCACGCCGTGTTCGCACAAGACCTGAATCACCGTGCGGTTCACCGGGATGGTATAGACCTTCCCGCTGCTGGCCAGCTTCACGTCAAACTCGCCATTGCCATCGGCCTGCACCGGCGCTGCGCCAAAGTATTCGAAATGGACTTGCGACTCCGGCCAGCCGCGCGCGCGGGCAGTGTCCACCACATGCGCGATGAAACCGGCAGGGCCGCAAACGTAGAGATGCGTGGATGGAGCGGTCTGGGCCAGCAATGCATCCAGATCGAGCTTGTCCGCAGCATCGCCATCGTCGTAGTGATGCACCACGCGATCGGAAAATCCAGAGGCAGCGATGCGCTCGCGAAACGCCTGACGCGCAGGCGAACGGGCGCAGTAGTGCATCTCGAAGGAAGCCCCAGCGGCGGCCAAGGCCTCGGCCATGCAGAGGATGGGCGTCACACCAATGCCGCCGGCCAGCAACAGACTATGCTGCGCCGGGACCAGCGCGAACTGGTTGCGCGGCGCGCCGATGGTGAGCACGTCACCGACCTTCAGCGTCTCATGTACCGCCGCCGACCCACCACGCGAATTGGCATCGCGCAATACACCGATCTGATAACGATGCCGCTCATGCGGCGCGTTGCACAGCGAATACTGGCGCAGCAGACCACCAGGCAGATGCACGTCGATATGCGCGCCTGCGGTGAAGGCCGGCAAGGCAGCGCCATCCACGGCGACCAGCTCCAGAGCGATGATGTCGTGCGCTTCCTCACGGCGCGCCGCGACCCTGACCTGCAATGTCGTCATGCCCCCTCCTTACGCCGCTGCGGACTGGCCGTCGCCAGCTTCGCGGGCCAGCCACTTGTCCAGCACCTTGCGCGACTGCACGCCGCCTGCATCGATGTTGAGCGCCAGCAGGCGGCGCTCGGGATGACGCAGCAGATTGGCCTGCTGCAACTCCAGCATCTCGCGGTCCTCGCCAAAGATCTTGCCCTGGCCTTCGCGGATGGTCGCTGTCAGTTCCTTGTCCTCGGGACGGAAGTGGCGCGCCATGCCCCAGAAATACCAGTGCGAGGTCTCGGTCTCGGGCGTGATGAAGTCCACCACGATGGAGGATGCCTTGTGCTCCGGTCCGGCCTCGTAGCCGCCCTGGCCGGCATGGGCCACGCCGACTTCGATCATCACGTGGCTGGGTGGCGAGAAGCGGCAGATCTGCCAGCGGTCCACCGGCACCTCATCGGCCAGTCCGTTGCCGCGCAGCGCCATGCGCCAGAACGGCGGCGGCATGATGTTTTCCATGAAACGGCTGGTGATGACCTGCTCGCCCTCGACGCGGGTATTGACCGGTGCTTCGTCGATCTCCTTCTGGCCGATGCTGGAGGCATGCACGTAGGTCTCGTGGGTGAGGTCCATGAGGTTGTCGATCATCAGGCGGTAGTCGCAGTTGATGTGATACAGCCCGCCGCCATAGGCCCACTCAGGATTGTCGGCCCATTCCAGATGATGGATCAGGGCCGGATCAGCCTGTTCCCTCTCGCCAGGCCAGACCCAGATGAAACCGTAGCGCTCTACCACCGGGAAGCTGCGGATGCAGGGGAAGCCACGCACCCGCTGGCCGGGCATGCTGATGGCCTTGCCGTCGCAGCCCATTTCCAGGCCGTGGTAGCCGCATACCAACTGACCGTCGCGCACAAAACCCAACGACAGCGGCGCACCACGGTGCGGGCAGAAATCCTCCACTGCTGCGACCTTGCCTTCGGCACCGCGATAGAACACGATCTTCTCGCCGCAGATCTGGCGACCCAGGGGCTTGCTTTCGATTTCGTCGGGGGTGCAGGCGACGTACCAGGCATTCTTGGGAAACATGACGGCCTCCTCTTGGGTGAATTCCTCAATGAGCGCAGGCTGTAGCCTTAGCCGTAGCCATCGCTGTAGCCGGCGCCTTGATCAGTCTTCGATCTCTCTGTCAGTCATTCCGCAGTTCTGTTGATCCAGATCCTGTCGGGTCTCTTGGTTTTTTGTTTTAATATTCAGTACACTGAATGTGTGAGAAAAGTATCCGCCAATCGGCGCTGCAAGTAAACTCATTCACGCAATTTTTTCATTGCGCGCCGCATCAATTGATGCAAGGCAAGCGCGACGGCACTCTCGCAGTTGCGCAGGCCCTGCCCGCGCCACCCCGATCGATCTATCCAGGCTCATGCACTGATCCCTAACGCCATGTCCAGACCTACCAGCCACAGCGACGAAAGCCCATTGACCGATCTCTACGAGCATCCCGGCCACTTGTTGCGGCGGGCGCAACAGATCTCGGTATCGATCTTCCATGACGAGATCGGGGGGGTAGTCACGCCGGTGCAGTACGCGATCCTGCGCATGCTGTCCAATCATCCCGGCATCGACCAGGTGACGCTGGCCGGACTGGTGGCCATCGATACCTCCACCGGCGCGACGGTATGCGCCCGGCTGGAAGAAAAAGGCCTGTTGCTGCGTGAAGTGATTCCGCACAATCGCCGCCAGCGCGCACTGCGCATCACTGCGGCCGGCGAAGCCTTGCTGGAAGAACTGACCCCTGGACTGCAACGGCTGCGCAAACGTCTGCTGGCGCCGCTGGATGAAACTGAACAGCACCAGTTCATGGCCCTGCTGGACAAGCTGGTGCAATTGAACAATCCTCAGAGCCGCGCACCACTGGCCAGGTTGCAGGACGAACGCGGCGGCGAGGACTGTGACGAGGACTGACACAACGCATGCTCCGTTCCGGTAGGGACCAAAGCGGCGGTCAGGCTGCGCAACCAGGCATTGCCGCCATCCTTGTGATACTTGCGATGCCAGTGCTGCTTCAAGTCCAGCGAGGGCATCTCGAAACCCGGCTCGGCCAGCCGGATCCCAGCAAAGCGCACCACGAATTCACCGAAGGCGCGCGGCACCGTGGCGATCAGGTCGGAGGTCGCCACCAGCAAGGGAATGGCCATGAAGTGCGCCGTGGACAGCACGACCCGGCGGCGGATCTTGCGGCGCAGCAGGAAGCGCTCGCACATGGGCTGACTACGCCCCTCGGCCTTGACCACGATATGCCCTGCCGCTTGGTAATTCTCCAGGCTGATCTTCTGCGCCGGCAGAGGATGCCCGGCGCGCAGCAGGCAGACGAAGTCTTGCGAGAACAGCCGCTGCTGGAAGAAGTTCCTGTTCCTGAGGTCAGGAAAATAGCCAATGGCCAGATCGACCTCGCCACTCTCCAGCGCCGCCACCAGCTCGGCCGGGGCCATCGTCACCGTCACCACCGAAGCATGTGGCGCTTCATCGCGGATACGCTCCAGCAACCGGGGCAGCAGCAACAGCTCGCCCATGTCCGATAACGCCAGCACGAAACGCTTGGTGGTCGTGGCCGGCGTGAACTGGTCGCTGGCCAGCACTTCGGCTTCGATCCGCTGCAGGATCTCGCGGGTCGGCTCGATCAGGGTGACCGCCCTTGGCGTAGGCTGCATGCCGCGTCCGGTTTTCACGAACAACGGATCTCCCAGCGCCTTGCGTAATTTGTTGAGCGCCACGCTCACCGCTGACTGGCTCATGTCCAGCTTTCTCGCAGCCGCGCTCACGCTACGCTCTTCGAATATCGCCAAGGCGATCGGCAGCAGGTTGAGATCGAAATTGGCCATTCCCTCTCCATTCCCCAGATGAAAGATGCCGAACATACCGCGCTTGAAAACGGATACCAATTCCAATATCGAATAAACGTTATTCGTAGTTAATGGATTCTCAAAAAAACTGACGCCGGTATGATTACGCGACGCAGTTTCCGCATGGATACATTCCTGCGTTGCGAGACGATTCCGCATGTCACGCTATCGCAGGCAATGCCAGGCCACACGCACTCCCACCCCGCCAAGCCTGCCCCAGTGAGCTGCCCGTCGGGACTTCTACGGCGCGTTCCGACAGGCAGAACGCATCTCAGCCTATGGATGAAATGAGTTCTACAAAAATGCTCAAGAAAATCAAGGTCGGGGACTTGGTCCTCGGAATGTATTTTTGCGGTTTCGAGGCCAGCTGGCTGGCGCACCCGTTCTGGAAGAGCCGTTTCATGCTCCGGCGCGAAAGTGATCTGAAGCAAGCCCGCGAGAGCGGCATCGCCTATTGCTGGATCGATGTGTCGCGCGGGTTGGATGTGGACGGAGCTGCACGCGCTGAGGCCGCGGCTGCGGCCGCCGCACCCGCATCGGCTGACAACACCGCCCCGCAAGCGCCCACCGGCGGCGACCGCGCCAGCGCCGTGGCGCTGCGCGAGCACGCGCGCGAAGTCACCCGCCACATGTTCAACGCCGCCCGCATGGGCAAGGTGGTGGAGCTGCCGCAGTGCGTGGAGCTGGTCGAGGAGATCGCCTGCTCGGTATTGCGCGATCCGAATGGCCTGCTTAGCGTGTTGCGGCTCAAACTTAATGATGAATACACCTACTTGCATTCAGTATCGGTCTGCGCGCTGATGGTGGGGCTGGGGCGCACCCTGGGCCTGAGCGAGGAAGCCTGCCGCGAAGCGGGCCTGAGCGGCTACCTGCATGACGTGGGCAAGGCCTTCATCGATGAAGAAATCCTCAACAAGCCCGGCAAGCTGACCGCCGAAGAATTTGCCCTGATCAAGCAGCACCCGGAACTGGGCTATCAGTATCTGATCCAGACGCCCGGCATGCCGGCCTACGCCAGCGATGCCTGCCGCCATCATCATGAGCGCATCGATGGCCGGGGCTATCCCGATGCGCTGCCGGCCGAGGCGATCACGCTGTATTCGCGCATGACCGCGGTCTGCGACGTCTATGATGCGCTGACCTCGGAACGTCCCTACAAGCATGGCTGGGATCCGGCCGAAGCGATCGCGCAGATGGCCCGATGGGAAGGCCACTTTGACCGTCGGCTGCTGCTGGCCTTCGTCAAGACCCTGGGCATCTATCCGGTGGGTTCGCTGGTGCGGCTGGAGTCGGGCGTATCGGGCGTGGTGATCCGCCAGAATCCGGCTGACCTGACGCGGCCCGTGCTCAAGATCCTGCATACGCAGAGGCCGCATGAAATGACCAGCGGCGGCGTGCTCGACCTGATGGCCTGGCCACGCTCGGACACCATCATCGGACGCGGCGACGATGAATGGACGCGCTTGCCCCATCTGCAGCAGGCGCGCAGAGTACAGGACGACGCCGCGGAGCAGCAACGTACCTGCTGATCCTCCGCTGCTTCGCTAGCCGCTGATCACGGCGGCTCAGGCCACCGCCACCAGCCGGTCCAGCTTCTCGCCATCGGCTAGCAGGCTCTGGCTGTCCGAGGCATGCACGATGCGTCCGCGATCGAGCACGATGGCACGCTGGGTCAGCGACAGCGCCATGCGTGCATGCTGCTCCACTACGATCACCGACATACCCTCCTCGCTGACCAAGCGACGAATCACCTTCAACAGTTCCTGCACGATGATGGGGGCCAGTCCTTCCATCGGCTCGTCCAGCAGCAGGATGCTGGGGCTGACCATCAGCGCACGGGCAATGGCCAGCATCTGCTGCTCGCCGCCGGAGAGCTGGTTGCCCATGTTGTGGCGGCGCTCATGCAGGCGCGGGAATATCTGGTAGATCTTTTGCAGATCCCACTTGCCGCCGCGCTCGACCACCGTCAGGTGTTCTTCCACCGACAGCGAAGGAAACATGAAGCGCTCCTGTGGTACCCAGCCCAGGCCGGCATGGGCGCGTTTGTGAGTCGGCACGCGGGCGATATCGCCACCACGCCAGCGGATGTTGCCTCCGTGCAGCCGGGTCAGCCCCATGAGCGTGATGAGCAGGCTGGTCTTGCCCACGCCATTGCGCCCCAGCAAGGCCAGGCTCTCGCCTTCCTGCATCGAGAAGGACACGTCTTCCAGGACGATGGATTGGCCGTAGCCGGCGCTCACCCTGTCCAGTGCCAGCAATTCAGGCATGTTCGGCCTCCCCCAGATAGACTTCCTTGACGCGCGGGTCGGCGGCGATCTCGCCCGGCGTCCCCTCCACCAAGACCTTGCCGCCCACCAGTACGGTTATGCGTTCGGCAAAGCGGAACACCAGTCCCATGTCGTGTTCGATGAAGACGATGGTCACATCACGCGGCAGTTGAGCAATCACCTCGAACAGCTCGCGACTCTCCGCAGAGGGGATGCCAGCGGCAGGTTCATCTAGCAACAAGACCTTGGGCTGCGTGGCCAGCGCGAGTGCGATCTCGACCAGCCGCTGCTTGCCATAGGCAAGATTGCGCGTGATGCTGTTGGCTTCCTGCGCCAGCTTGAGCGACGCCAGCAAGGCCATGGCTTCATCCACCACGTCGGTCTGGCTAGCCACGGTCTGGTACCACTTGTATTGCAGACCACGCCGCTCCTGGATCGCCAGCACCACTGACTCCAGCACCGTGAGACCGGCGAACAGCGTATTGATCTGGAAGGTGCGCGTCATGCCGCGCTTGACGCGCTCATGCTGGGCCAGCGCGCTGATGTCCTCACCGCCGAACCATACCTTGCCACTGCTGGGCGCGAAGCCGCCCGTGAGCAGATTGATGAAGGTGGTCTTGCCCGCGCCATTGGGACCGATCAAGGCATGGCGCGCGCCGGGCGCAAATGTCAGCGAGATGTCGCTGTTGGCCACGAAGCTGCCCCAGCGCTTGCTCAGGCCTTCGGTGCGCAGGGTGGTATCGCCTGTATGCGACTGCGGGCTCATGCGCGGCCTCCCTTGAAGAACTTGTCACGCAACAAGGCCAGTCCGCCCAGCAGACCACCGCGCGCGAAGAGAACGATGACGATCAGCAGCAGGCCGATCCAGAATTGCCAATAGGCTGGATTGAGTCCGGACAGATAATCCTGCGCCAGCATATAGACCAGCGCCCCGACCAGTCCGCCATAGAGACGACCGGTGCCGCCCAGCACCAGGATGATGAGCAGCTCAGCCGAACGCGGGAAGCCCAGCACATCGAGTCCGACGAATTGCGTGGTCTGTGCCAGCAAGGCACCGGCCACACCGGCGACCGCAGCGGCCACGGTGAAGATGACGACGAGTCGGCGATTGACATCCGCGCCGATGGCCGGCATGCGGCGACCACCCTCGCGGATGCCGCGCAAGCCCAGGCCGAAGGGCGAATTCACCATCCTTCGCAAGACCACGAACAGCAGCAACAGCACCGCGAAGCTATAGCCATAGGCCACCTGGCCATTGAGATCGAACTCGAAGATCCCGAAGATCTTGCCCATCACCATGCCGGACAGCCCATCCACGCCGCCGGTGATGAAGGCCGCCTTGTTGGCCGCCTCGAACAGCATCAGACCGATGCCCAGCGTGACCATCAGGCGCGTGAGGTCGGCCCCGCGCACCACCAGGAAGCTCACGAGGAAACCGGCGATGGCGGCCACGATGGCAGCCAGCAACAGTCCTGTGATGGGCTCGCCCCAGCCATGCACGGCCAGCAGGCCGGCGGTATAGGCGCCCAGACCGAAGAAGGCTGCATGGCCCAGCGAGACGATGCCGGCATAGCCCAGAATCAGGTCCAACGACACCGCGAACAGGCCAACGATCATGATCTGGCTGATCAGCACCAGGTAACCGGGGAAGACGAAATAGGCCACCACCGGCAACAGCCAGAAGATGATTTCCAGCGGCGTCCAGCGGTCATTGGGCAGATGCAGCGCTGCCTGCATGGCGGACCGGGTTGAAGTATTCACGCTGCTCATCCGCGCCTCCGCATCAAGCCAGCCGGGAACAGGATCAGCAGCACCACCATCAGCCCATAGATAACGAAGGCGCCGATCTCCGGCACGTAGTATTTGCCGGCCACATCGAACACGCCCAGGATCAGCGCGGCCAGCAATGGCCCCTTGATAGTGCCTGCACCACCGACCGCCACCACCAGCAGGAAATAGACCATGTACTTCACCGGGAAGGTCGGGTCCAGCCCCAGCACATCGATGCCCAGCCCGCCGCCCAGACCCGCCAGGCCCGAACCGAGCGCGAAGGTCAGGCTGAACACGCGACTGACATTGATGCCCAGTCCGGCGGCAGCGACCTGGTTATCGACCGACGCGCGGATCTGCGCACCGAAGCGGGTGCGCTCGATCAACAGGCCCAGCGCCACGGTGACGATCACCACCACGCCGATGAGGAAAACGCGATAGGCCCCGACATCCAGACCCAACAGCGACACCTGCCCGCGCAGCCAATCCGGCAGCACCACCGGCTGCTGCGTCGGCCCCCACTGCCAGGTCGCGCCAGCCACGGCCATGAACGTCAGGCCGATGGAAAACAACACCTGGTCCAGATGGCTGGCCTTGTAGAGACGGCGATAGAGAGAACGTTCGAGGATCAGACCGACCACGGCAGCGGCGATGAAGGCCAGCGGCAAGGTCGCCAGGAAGGGAACGCCGATGCGGTTGAGCAGCGTCACGCAGACATAGCCGCCCAGCATGGCGAAGGCGCCGTGCGCGAGGTTGATGAAATTCATCATGCCCATCGTCACCGACAGGCCCACGCTGATGAGGAAGAGCAGGCTGCCGTAGGCAATGCCGTCGAAGAGAACGCCAAGGAAGTTGCCTAGCATGGCGCACCTCCCCGGCAACGATGGGTGGGCGCAGCCGTACGTGGCGCGCAGTCATGATGCAGATGCATGATGCGGGTTGTCTCCTTCTGGCCTGCGGCTCTGTTTTTTGGCGTCCGCTTGGTAATGGATATGGATATAAATTATTTTCTTATTGTGCTGCGCCTGCCTTAACTCATGCTTGATCAATTTTCACGAAGACGTTTGCGATCTTCATGGATGGCGCGACAGAATCGCTTCCGTCGTACCATCCCGAACACGTCACACCCGCTCGATCACCATCGCGATACCCTGCCCCACGCCGATGCACATGGTGCACAGCGCATAGCGGCCACCGGTACGCTCAAGCTGGTAGGTCGCGGTCGTCACCAGACGCGCACCGCTCATGCCCAGCGGATGGCCCAGCGCGATCGCGCCGCCGTTCGGATTGACCCGGGCGTCGTCATCGGCCACGCCCAGTTCGCGCAGCACGGCCAGGCCTTGCGAGGCGAAGGCTTCGTTGAGTTCGATCACGTCCATCTGGGCGATGCTCATGCCCAGTTGCGCCAGCACCTTCTTGCTGGCCGGGGCCGGCCCCATGCCCATGATGCGCGGCGCGACACCAGCCGTGGCCATGCCCAGGATGCGGGCGCGCGGCTTGAGCTGGTATTTTTCCACGGCTTCGGCGCTGGCCAGCAGCAGGGCGCAGGCGCCGTCGTTCACGCCCGAGGCATTGCCTGCGGTGACAGTGCCGTCCGGCCTGACCACGCCCTTCAGGCGGGCCAGCGCTTCCATGCTGGTGGCACGCGGATGTTCATCCTGGGTCACGGTGATGGGATCGCCCTTCTTCTGCGGGATCACCACCGGCACGATTTCCTGCGCCAGGTTGCCATTGGCTTGCGCGGCAGCGGCCTTGGCCTGGCTGCGTACGGCGAACTGGTCCTGGTCTTGGCGATTGACCTTGAAATCGACGGCGACATTCTCGGCCGTCTCGGGCATGGCATCGACGCCATACTTCTGCTTCATCAGCGCATTGACGAAACGCCAGCCGATGGTGGTGTCCTGGATCGCGGCCTGGCGCGAGAAGGCGCTGTCGGCCTTGCCCATGACGAAGGGTGCGCGGGTCATCGACTCGACGCCACCGGCAATCATCAGATGCGTCTCGCCGGATTTGATGGCGCGCGCGGCGGTGCCCAGCGCATCCATGCCGGAGCCGCACAGGCGATTGATGGTGCTGCCCGGCACTTCCTGCGGCAGGCCTGCCAGCAGCAGCGACATGCGCGCCACGTTGCGGTTGTCTTCGCCGGCCTGGTTGGCGCAGCCAAAGATCACGTCATCGACAGCCTTCCAGTCCACCTGCGGATTGCGCTCCATGAGCGCGCGCAGCGGCACCGCGCCCAGGTCGTCGGCGCGCACATCCTTGAGTGCGCCACCGTAGCGACCGATGGGGGTGCGGATGGCGTCACAGATAAATACGTCTTTCATGCATTCCTCACAGCGATAACAGCAACAAGAGTCACGGAATCAGGCAGCCGGGCGCAGCGGTGCGCCGGTCAGCTCCTGCAATTGTTCGAAGGACAGGCCTTCGACGATCTCACGCACCTGCAGGCCTTGCGGGGTCACGTCGATGACGGCAAGGTCGGTATAGATGCGGTTGACGCAGCCGATGCCGGTGACTGGATAGGAGCAGGCCTCCACCAGCTTGCTTTCACCGGTCTTGGTCTGGTGATCCATCATCACGAACACCTGCTTGGCGCCGATGGCCAGGTCCATCGCACCGCCCACGGCGGGAATGGCGTCAGGCGCGCCGGTGTGCCAGTTGGCCAGATCACCATTGGCCGAGACCTGGAATGCACCCAGCACGCAGATGTCGAGGTGGCCGCCGCGCATCATGGCGAAGGAGTCGGCATGATGGAAATAGGCGCCGCCGGTCAGCAGCGTCACCGGCTGCTTGCCGGCATTGATGAGGTCTTCGTCTTCCTCGCCGGGGGCCGGCGCGGGACCCATGCCCAGCACGCCGTTTTCGCTGTGCAGGAAGATTTCCTTGTCGGCCGGCAGGTAGTTGGCGACCTTGGTGGGCAGGCCGATGCCCAGATTCACATAAGCCCCCTCAGGGATGTCCTGCGCCACGCGGGCGGCGATCTCTTCACGGGTATAGCGCTTCATTTCTGTGCCTCCTTGGTTTGCACGATCCGCTGCACGAAGATGCCGGGCGTGACGATGTTTTCCGGATCGATCTGGCCCAGCTCCACCACCTCGTTGACCTGGACGATGGTGCATTTGGCGGCCATGGCCATGATGGGACCGAAGTTGCGCGCGGTCTTGCGATAGACCAGGTTGCCCCAGCGGTCGCCACGCAAGGCCTTGATGAGCGCAAAGTCGGCGTGGATGGGCGACTCCAGCACGTAGTGACGACCATTGATCTCGCGAGTTTCCTTGCCCTCGGCCAGCATGGTGCCGTAGCCGGTGGGCGAGAAGAAACCGCCGATGCCTGCCCCTGCGGCGCGGATGCGCTCGGCCAGGTTGCCCTGCGGGGTCAGCTCCAGTTCGATTTCGCCGCTGCGGTAGAGCGCGTCGAAGACCTGCGAATCGCTCTGGCGCGGGAAGGAACAGATGATCTTCTTCACACGCTTGGTCTTGAGCAGTGCGGCCAGACCCGTCTCGCCGTTGCCGGCATTGTTGTTGACGATGGTCAGGTCGCGCGCGCCCTGGGCGATCAGGGCGTCGATCAGGGCCGAGGGCATGCCGGCGTTGCCGAAGCCACCGATCATGATGGTAGCGCCGTCATGGATGTTGGCCACCGCCTGCTCCAGGGAGTCAGAAATTTTATTGATCACGTTGCTCTCACTTTAGATGCGGCGCGTGCAGCTGCGCCTGCTGGATGCCCCGCCACACGCGTTCATCGTGTGCAGCCAGGCGGGTTACGGGCTCGTCTCCGTCGGTGTGGGCGGACATGCGCGGATGATTTTTTTTGCACCGCTATGTTCGATTACCGAACTAATGTTTGATTTTCGCACAAAAAGAGTTTAGCGATCCGGCTTGACGGCCGTCAAGAAAAACCAGCAGGATGTGTTCGCTTGCCGCACAAACCGTTAGAATCCTGACGCACTCTTGTCCAACAACAACCTGAGCCTATCTGCGCCCATGCCCACCACTCCCGCCGCCAAGCCCCGCAAGAGCGCGTCCAAGCGCGCTGCCGCCGCGCCCGTACGCAAGGCCCGCAAGCCTGCCCCAGAGCCGGTGGCCGAAGCCGAACGCGAGCTGACCATCGCCGAAGAGATCGATGCCCTGACCGATCCCAGCTTCATGACCTCGCTGGCGCGCGGGCTGGCGGTGATCCGCGCCTTCAGCGATTCGCGCCGCAGCCTGACCATCGCCCAGATCAGCCAGAAGACCGGCATCCCGCGTGCGGCAGTGCGGCGCTGCCTGCATACCCTGAAGCAACTGGGCTATGCCGATTCGGACGTCAACAATTTCTCGCTGCGGCCCAAGATCCTCACGCTGGGCTATTCCTACTTGTCATCCACGCCGCTGACCGTTTCGGCACAGCCCTATCTCAACAACATCAGCCGCACCCTGGGCGAATCCTGTTCGCTGGCCGTGCTGGATGACAATGAAGTGCTCTATGTGGCGCGCTCGGCGGCCTCACGAGTGATGTCGGTGGCGCTCAATACCGGCAGCCGGCTGCCGGCCTATTGCACTTCGCTGGGCCGGGCCATGCTGGCGCATCTGCCGGACGACCAGCTCAAGGCCTATTTCGAGAAGGTCAAGCTGCGCGCCCTGACCGAGAAGACCGTGGTGTCGCAGAAGCGCCTGCGCGATATCCTGGCCGGCGTGCGCGAGAACGGCTATGCGGTCATCGATGAAGAGCTGGAAGTGGGCCTGCGTTCGATTGCCGTGCCGGTGCGCGGCGCATCAGGCAATGTGCTGGCCGCGCTGAACGTGGGTGCGCAGGCTGCGCGCGTGTCGGTGGCGCAGATGGAAGAAGATATCCTGCCCGTGCTCCTGCGCGGCGCGCAGGAACTGTCGGTGCTGCTGCCCTGAAAAGACCGGCCCGGCTCCCTCGCGGCAGCCGGGCCGAAAGCAAAGGCAGAGACTGCCCTTGCGATACTGCGGATGTCGGCGCACTCTTGCTGGCCTGCCGGTGCGCCATCCTCAAGAAGAGCGTTTCAGCTCAGACTTCCCATCCTCCCGGCATCAGAAGATCAGAAGGTATGGCGGATGCCTGTCATCAAGCCAAGCTGGTTCTTGCCCGCGCCTGCCGTGCCGCCAGCATCGATGGCGATGCTCGACGTGCCGCCATTCTTGATGTAGCCCATCGAGCCATAGACGGCAGTGCGCTTGGAGAGGTTGTAGGTCAGGCGCGCCACCGACAGGGTCACATCGTTGGGGCTATTCTTCACCGCCAGGCGCGAGACCTGCGCATCCAGCACCAACGCCACACTCAGCGGATAGCTCACGCCCAGGTAATAGAGATCGGAATTCGTATTGGTATTGGCTGCTGCACGGGTACGGCGATCCACCACACCGCCGCCGATCTTGACATCGCCCAGCATGAAGTAGCCGTTCAGGGTCACGCGCTGGTCAGTGTTGTCGCTGCTGGTCATGCCATTGGACGCACCGGTGTTGCCGTAGAGGATGTCATAAGAACTGGTCATGCCCCAACCCTTGCCATCGTAGCCGAGCAGCGCCGTGATCTGGCGGCAGGCCTTGCTGTTGCCAGCCACTTCGCCAGGACAGTTGGTAGAGGCTGGGCCGGGGGCGTTGGCAGCATCTCGCCCGAAGCTGTAGGTCGCGCCGACGGTGAAGCCGCTGAAGTTGCCCAGGTAGCCGATGGCATTGTCGCTGCGCGCATTGGGCAGATAGGAATCGATGCTGCCGATGGCGAAGATGTTGGGTCCCATGACGTCGGTCTTCAACTGCGACAGGTAGGTCATGTTGATTTGCCTGCCCAGCATCACCTGGCCCCAGCTGTTCTTCAGACCGACATAGGACTGCCGTCCAAACAGGCGGCCGCCCTGGCCCATCGCGCCGGTATCAGGCGCAAAGCCGGACTCCATCACGAACATCGCCTGCAAGCCACCGCCCAGGTCTTCGGTTCCCTTGAAGCCGATGCGCGAGGGGAAGCTGCCGGTCAGCGAAGGCATCTTGAAAATGGAATTGCCATTGGCATTGGCGTTGGTGGTGTAGACCACCCCAGTGTCGATGATGCCGTAGATGGTCACCGAACTTTGCGCCATGGCCGAACTGGCGCACAAGGCAGCGGCCAGAGCTACTGCGTGCAAGCTGAATTTTCTTGTCATTACTGTCTCCTCCTGATTTCATTGAAAGATGATTGGCCGGTCCGCTGCCGGTACGCCCTCCTTGCTGCGCACTGGCGAGTTGCTGCTCGCCGGCCAGGTGGATATGCATATACCCACGCCTTCTGGTGCTACCGATGTTGCCGATGTTGCTGGCCATTGCGGGTGTTGCCTGTTGCGAGCAGATCGATGCCGACAAGGCCGATACGCCAGGCGCAGGCGAAAAGACTCCCCCGCCCCATGGCACAGGCCATCGGCACGCTTGCTACTGCAACGCCTGCGGCGTTGCATCAAGAAAAAATTTGATCGACGTCACCAGGCGTGGCGTCGCGGAATGAATCGTCTCGTTGCTTATTTTTTATAACTTTTTATTAGCTGTTCGATTACCGCACATCAGTTTGTTAACCGAACAGATGGTGCGATACTATTGTCCGCACCGAAGCTTTGTCAACAAGGCGAGCACGGGAAGCGAAATCGATGCGTCGTCCGTCTGCAACAGTCGGGCCAGCGATGAGCCAATCAGGACGGCGGCAGAACCGTCAGCTCATTGCGCTACAACACAATCACAAAGGAGACTGAAAAATGAGATCCAAGAAAATTGCAATGCTGGCTCTGCTGGCGGCCTCAGGCAGCATGCTGAGCTCACTGGCACAGGCCCAGGAAACCATCAAGGTCGGACTCATCGCCGCCTTCTCGGGCCCCTTCGCCGACTATGGCAAGCAGATGGAAGGCGGCATCAAGGCCTACATGGCGCAGCATGGCGACCAGGTCGCGGGCAAGAAGATCCAGATCATCATCAAGGACACCACTGGCCCCTCACCCGAGATCGCCAAGCGTCTGGCGCAGGAGCTGGTGGTGCGCGAGAAGGTGGACTTCCTGGCCGGCTTCGGCCTCACGCCCGAAGCACTGGCCGTCGCACCCATTGCCGAGCAGGCCAAGAAGCCGATGATCATCATGAACGCGGCCAGCTCCATCATCACCACCAAGTCCAACTACATCGCGCGCTTTTCGATGACCCTGCCGCAGGTATCCGGTCCCATGGCGACCTGGGCGCTGAAGAACGGCATCAAGCGCGTGGTCACACTGGTGGCCGATTACGGCCCTGGCATCGATGCCGAGACAGCCTTCAAGACCAACCTGCTGGGCGGTGGCGGCCAGGTGCTGGAATCGATCCGGGTACCGCTGCGCAATCCTGAATTCGCGCCATACATCCAGCGCATCAAGGACGCCAAGCCGGAGGCTGTCTTCATCTTCGTCCCGGCTGGCGAGCAGAGCATTGCCTTCATGAAGGGCTATCGCGAACGCGGCCTGGCCGAGGCCGGCATCAAGGTCATCGCCACCGGCGATCTCACCGATGACCACGTCATGCCCGCCATGGGGGACTCGACGCTGGGCGTGATCACCACCTTCCACTATTCGGCTGCGCACGATTCGCCAGAGAACAAGGCCTTCCTGAAGAGCTTTGCCGCCGCCAATCCCGGCGCGGGCCGGCCCAACTTCATGGCCGTGGCGGCGTATGACGGCATGAATGCGATCTACGAAGTCAGCAAGAAACTCAACGGCAAGATCGATGGCGAGCGCGCCATGGCCATCCTCAAGACCATGAAGTTCACCAGCCCGCGCGGCCCCATCGCCATCGACCCGGCCACGCGCGACATCGTGCAGACGGTCTATGTGCGCAAGGTCGAGAAGATCGGCAACGAAGCCTACAACGTCGAGTTCGACAAGTTCGACAACGTCAAGGACAGCGGCAAGTAAGCGCAGCTCTTTTCCCTCACGGAAACGCCGGTGATGCAACGCACACCGGCGTTTTTGTTTTCGTCCTCGCCTGGCATGCGCTCTGGCGCAATATCCTGCGCCGGCATGACCACCGATGCGATGCAACGCAACATGACGGCGACCGTTTTTTTGTTCGGCTACCGCCCGCTTTTGCTTTTATCGCCCAATCAAAAAGATAGATGGCGCTTGCGTTTACGTGGCATTTACTTATACTAAAAAACAGTTCTAACTTATAACTAATTACGCCGCCGATGACGCCGCCACGCCGGCGCCCCAAAAGCAATCCAAGCCAACGACCAGAGACAGCATGAACCAGCACAGCGAGCTCCTTGATATCCAACAGCATGGCGCGATCGCCGAGATCACGCTCAACCGCGCCCCCAAGCGCAACGCCCTGAACGATCCGCTGGTGCGTGCCATCCGCGATTGCTTCGAGAACCTGCCCGAGGGCGTGAAGGTTGCCATCATCCGCGGCCATGGCGAGCACTTCTGCGCCGGCCTGGACTTGTCCGAACTGCGCGAGCGCGATACCACCGAGTCGCTGCACCACTCGCGCATGTGGCACGCCGCCTTCGAACAGATCGCCTTTGGCCGGGTGCCGGTCATTGCGGTACTGCATGGCGCGGTCATCGGCGGCGGACTGGAACTGGCGGCGGCGGCCCACATCCGCGTGGCCGAACCGAGCGCGTTCTACGGCCTGCCCGAAGGCCAGCGCGGCTTGTTCGTCGGTGGCGGTGGTTCGGTGCGGATCTCGCGCCTCATCGGCGTGGCACGCATGGCCGACATGATGCTGACCGGCCGCGTGCTCTCGGCAGAAGAAGGCCACCAGAGCGGCATCTCTCAGTACAGCGTGGCCACGGGCGCGGGCATGGACAAGGCGCGCGAGCTGGCCGAGCGCATCGCCCGCAATGCGCCCATGACCAACTATGGCGTCATGCATGTGCTGCCGCGCATCCACGACCAGTCGATCCAGGATGGCCTGATGACCGAATCGCTCATGGCCGCGGTGGCCGGCAGCGATCCCGATACCAAGGGACGGCTGGCCGCCTTCCTCGATCTGAAGCAGAACAAGGTCAAGCCAGCCTGATCCCCGGGGCAGGAGCAGAGCGCAGCAGCGCGGCAATTGGGCAATTGGGCAATTGGGCAATTGGGCAATTGGGCAATTGGGCAATTGGGCAAGTCGGCACCAGTCAGTACCAGTCAGTAAAAGTCAGTAATACAGCGCAGCAGATAACAACACATCTCCCGGCGATGACCGGGAGACCACACGACAGAGACATGTATGAACACTCCACCTCGCTATCGCAGCGTCAGGTTCGGCATCGGCGGCGTTGACGTCGTGCCGAGCGCTGACGGCATCTCCATCGTCAAGACCCGTCAAGCGCTGCAAGACTATCCGGCGCGCCTGACCGACAAGCTGATCCACTGGGCCACGGTCGATCCCGAGCGCACCTACATGGCCCGCCGGGACAAGGACGGACAGTGGCGTCGCATCAGCTACGGCCAGGCCCTGCAAAGCGCGCGCCGCATCGGCCAGGCGCTGCTGCAGCGCGGCCTGTCGGCTGAGCGTCCGTTGCTGATCCTCTCCGAGAACGACCTGGAACACGCCATGCTGGTGCTGGGCTGCCACTATGCGGGCGTGCCGTATGCACCGGTGTCCTCGGCCTATTCGCTGCTCTCGAAGGACTACGCCAAGCTGCGCCATGCGGTGCAGTTGCTCACACCCGGCCTGATCTTCGCTGCCCATGGCGAGAAGTTCGCGGCGGCGGTCAATGCAGTGGCCCCGGATATCGAGTTCGTCGTCACCGAAGCGCCGCCAGCAGGCCGCGAATGCACGCTCTATGCCGAACTGGAAGCCACCCGCGCTGGCGATGAGGTCGAGCGCGCCTATGCCGCCACCGGCCCGGACACCATCGTCAAGTTTCTCTTCACCTCGGGCTCGACCAAGATGCCCAAGGCGGTCATCAACACCCAGCGCATGATGTGCAGCAACCTGCAGATGATCGTGCAGACCTTTCCCTTCCTGGCCGAAGAGCCGCCCATCCTGATCGACTGGCTGCCCTGGAACCACACCTTCGGTGCCAACCATAACGTGGGCATCGTGCTCTACAACGGCGGCACCATGTACATCGACGAGGGCAAGCCAACGCCGCAAGGACTGGCCACTACGCTGGCCAATCTGCATGACATCTCGCCGACCGTGTACTTCAACGTGCCAGTAGGCTGGGAAGGCATCGCCCACGCGCTCGAAAAGGACCCAGTGCTACGCGAGAAATTCTATCGCCGCCTGCGCATGCAGTTCTACGCCGGCGCAGCGCTGGCGCAACCAGTGTGGGACAAGCTGCACGCCACGGCCGAAGCGACCTGCGGCGAGCGCATCGTGATGTCCTGCGGGCTGGGCATGACCGAGACCTCGCCATCGGCCCTGTTCGTGGTGGACCATCAGGTGCAGGCCGGGCAGATCGGCATTCCCACACCGGGCATGGAGATCAAGCTGGTGCCCAATGGCGACAAGATCGAGATTCGCTATCGCGGCCCCAACGTTACGCCGGGCTACTGGCGCGCGCCGGAGCAGACCGCCGAGGCCTTCGATGAGGAAGGCTACTTCCGTTCAGGCGATGCGGTGCGCTGGCTCGACCCGGCCCATCCGGATCGCGGCTTCATGTTCGATGGCCGCGTGGCCGAGGACTTCAAGCTCTACACCGGCACCTGGGTCAGCGTCGGCCCACTGCGTGCGGTGATTGCGCATGAAGGCGCGCCCTATCTGCAGGACGCCGTCATCACCGGACAGGATCGCAATGAAGTGGGCATGCTGATCGTTCCCAACATCGAACGCTGCCGCCAGCTGGCGCGCCTGCCGGCCGATGCCTCACGGGCTGACGTGCTCAATGCGCCCCCGGTGCGGGACTTCTTCCAGGGCATGCTGGAGCGCCTGCAAAGCCACGCCACCGGCAGCGCCACCCGGGTGGCGCGGGCGCTGGTGCTGATTGATCCGCTCTCCTTCGATCGCGGCGAAATCACCGACAAGGGTTCCGTCAACCAGCGTTCGGTCCTGACCCATCGCGCGCCCCTGGTGGAGGCGCTCTATGCCGGCACCGACCCGACCGTACTGACCGCACAAGTGGCGCAAGCCGCGCTCTCTCCCGCTCATTGAGGAAACATCTGACATGGCACCAACAGCGTTCTATTCCAGCTTCAAGGACATCTGGCTCGTCGGCGGCGTGCGTACGCCCATGGTGGATTACTGCACCAGCTTCAGCCAGCTCTCGCCCACCGACATGGGCATCAAGGTGGCGCGTGAAGTGCTGGCGCGCACCGGCATCGCGCCCTCCGACATCGGTTCGGTCGTGGCCGGCAACATGGCTCCAGGCGACGCCTACCAGTACATGCTGCCGCGTCACATCGGCCTGTACGCGGGCGTGCCGGTCAGCACGCCAGCCATCATGGTCCAGCGCATCTGCGGCACCGGCTTCGAACTGATCCGCCAGGCGGGCGACCAGATCGAGCGCGGCTATACCGAGACCGCACTGATCGTGGGCAGCGAATCGATGACGCGCAATCCGATTGCTGCCTTCAGTCATCGCAGCGGCTTCAGGCTGGGTGCGCCGGTGGAATTCCAGGACTATATGTGGGAAGCGCTGGTCGATCCGGCCCTCGGCATCACCATGCCGCAGACCGCCGAGAACCTGGCCAGGATGTACGGCATCACCCGCAGCGACGTTGACCAGTACGCCGCCTATTCCTTCGAGCGCGCGCTCAAGGCGCAGGCCGCCGGTTTCCATGCGGGCGAGATCGTGCCGGTGGTCAACGAAACTTTCCGCCTGGAGGGCTACAACGATCGCCACATCAAGCTCCAAGGCAAAGTGGGCGAAGCCGCCACCGATACCCATCCGCGCCCCTCTCCGGTGGACGTGCTGGCCAAGTTGCGCACACTCTATCCGGATGGCGTGCAGACCGGCGGCAACAGCTCGGCGCTGGTCGATGCGGCAGCAGCCACCATCGTGGCCTCAGGCGATTACCTCAGACGCCACGACAAAGAGCCGCTGGCGCGCGTGGTCGCAGCGGCGGTCGCGGGCGTGCCGCCGGAGATCATGGGCATCGGCCCGGTGCCGGCCATCCGTACCCTGCTGGAACGCAATGGCCTGACGGTGGCCGACATCGGCTGCTTCGAAATCAACGAAGCGCAAGGCGCGCAGATCGTGGCGGTGGAACGTGAGCTGGGCATTGATCGCGACAAGCTCAACGTCAACGGCGGCGCGATTGCCCTGGGCCACCCGCTGGCCGCGACCGGCGTGCGCCTGTCGATCACTGCCGCGCGCGAGATGAATCGCCGGGGTGCGCGCTACAGCGTGGCATCGGCTTGCATCGGCGGCGGTCAGGGCATCGCCCTGCTACTGGAAAATCCTTCGGCCTCCCACTGATCCGCTCATTCGACAAGGACATAGCTCATGCAACTGCAAGGACAAGCCGCCCTGGTGACGGGCGGCGCCTCCGGACTCGGTGCCGAGACCGTGCGCCAGCTGGCGCAGGCCGGCGCCCGCGTCTCCATCCTGGACGTCAACATGGAAGCGGCCCAGGCCCTGGCTGATGAACTGCGCTGCCATGCCGTGCGCTGCGACATCACCGACAGCACGTCGGTGGAAGCGGCCCTCAATGCCGCGCAAGACGCCAACGGTGCGCCGCGCATCCTCATCAACTGCGCCGGTATCGGTGGTGCCAAGCGCATGGTCGGCAAGGATGGCAGCCCGATGCCGCTGGAGGATTTCAGCCGCATCGTCAACGTCAACCTGATCGGCACCTTCAACGTGATCCGTCTGACCGCCGCCCGTATGGCTGCTGCCGAGCCGCTGGCCGAGAGCGAGCGCGGCGTGATCGTGGCGACCGCCTCGGTCGCGGCCTTCGACGGTCAGGTGGGGCAGGCGGGCTACGCCGCTTCCAAGGGCGGCATCACATCCATGACGCTGCCGCTGGCACGTGATCTGGCGCAACACGGCATCCGCGTGGTGACCATCGCACCGGGCCTGTTCCTCACTCCCCTGCTCTACAAGCTGCCGGAAGAGGTGCAGCAATCGCTGGCCTCGTCCATCCCCTTCCCCAAGCGGCTGGGCAAGGCCGAAGAATATGCGCAGTTGGCCTTGCATATTGCCACCAATCTTTCGCTCAACGGCGAAGTGATCCGGCTCGATGGCGCGTTGCGCCTGGCGCCGCGTTGAGCATCGAGGAGCACGCATGAGCAAGACCATCATTCACCCGGTGCGCGTGGAGTTCGGCGATTGCGATCCGGCCGGCATCGTGTATTTCCCCAATTTCTTCCGCTGGTATGACGCGGCTTCGCGCAACTTCTTCCATGAGTGCGGCGTGCCGCCCTGGCGTGATACCGAAAAGACGCGCGGCATCATCGGTACGCCCGTGGTGGATATCAGCTCGCGCTTCGTGCGCCCGGCCACCTATGGCGATCGCATCGAAGTGCATTCGACCATCGTCGAATGGAATGACAAGACCTTCGTGATGAAGCACGAGATCAAGCGTGACGGCGAACTGCTTTGCGAAGGACGTGATGTGCGTGTCTTCGCCATCCGCCATCCGGACGATCCGGCGCGCATCAAGGCCATTCCCATTCCGGCAGATATCAGGGAAATGTGCAGTTGATACGGCAAGTTGATACGGCAACAAGCGAGACGCGGTAACAAGCCGCATCCGCCCACATCGAGCATTCGAACCATAAATACAAAGGAGACGGAGATGAAGACGAAACTGGCAATCAAGGCAGGCGTACTGGCAACGATGCTGGCCTGTGCAGGGCTCGCACATGCCGAGCTGACCATCGGCGTGGTGATGTCGCTGACCGGTCCGGGCTCGGGCCTGGGCATTCCGGCCAAGAACGGCTTTGCCCTGTGGCCCGAGACCATCGCTGGCGAGAAGGTCAAGATGATCATCCTCGACGACGCCACTGATCCTACCCAGGCCAGCAAGAATGCACGCCGTCTGGTGGCCGAGGATAAGGTCGATCTCATCATCGGTTCAGCCGCTGTTCCGCCCACGCTGGCAGTGGCCGACGTGGCGCTGGAAACGCAGACGGTGCAGTTGGCCATCTCTCCTATCGAGACCGCTGAAGGCAAGGATGCGTGGACCTTCCGCCTGCCGCAGTCCACCGCCGTCATGGCCGGTGGCGTGGTGAACCAGATGAAGAAGATGGGTGTGAAGACCATCGGCTTCCTCGGCTACTCCGACTCCTATGGCGAGAACTGGCTCAAGGAAGTGCAGCGCCTGGCCACCGCCGCCGGGATGAAGATGGGCACGGTGGAACGCTTCTCGCGCGCCGACACCAGTGTGACCGCACAAGCGCTGCGCGTGGTCAGCTCCAATCCCGATGCGGTGCTGGTGGTGGCCTCCGGCAGCGGCGCGGCCATGCCGCACAAGGCACTCATCGAGCGCGGCTACAAGGGCAAGATCTTCCAGACCCACAGCGCCGCCTCGCGCGACCTGATCCGTCTGGGCGGCAAGGATGTGGAAGGCTCCTACGTCATCTCCGGCCCGGCCGTGGTACCGGAGGCGCTGCCGGACAGCAATCCGTCCAAGAAGCTGGCGATGGATTTCGTCACCCGCTACGAGAAGCAGTTTGGCGCGGGTACCCGCAATCTCTTCGCGGCCCATACCTATGATGCGCAACTGGTGCTGCAGAAGGTCGTGCCGGAAGCGCTGAAGAAGGCCAAGCCCGGCACCCCCGCCTTCCGCGCGGCGCTGAAGGAAGCACTGGAAACGGCGGGACCGATCCAGATCACGCAAGGCACGCTGAACTATTCGCCCAAGGATCACTTCGGCCTGGGCGACGATGCGCGCATCATGCTGACGATCCAGAACGGCAACTGGAAAGCGGTCAATCCTTAAGGCGCGCTGCGCTGTTCTCTGGCGGCGGTGCAAGGACTCCAGCTTGCGCCGCCACTTTCCTGCCTGACGTTTTTCGCACCATATCCGATACATGGACTCCTCCATCGCCGCCATCCTGACCCTGGATGGCCTGACCAACGGCATCGTCTATGGCTTGATCGCCATTGCCCTGGTGCTGGTCTTCACGGTCACCCGCATCCTCTTCATTCCGCAGGGGGAATTCGTCGCCTATGGCGCGCTCACCCTGGCCATGCTGCAACAGGGCCAGCGCCCCGGTCCGCTGTGGCTGTTGCTGGTGTTGGCCGTATGCGCCGCCGGCATGCAGGCCACGACACTGCTGCGCGCCGGACAAGCCGCGCTGTTGCCGCGCGCCTTGCTCGGCACGCTGGGCGTGCCGCTGGTCATTGCTGCGCTGGTCTGGTGGGCCGCGCCCCAGCAGTTCGCCCTGCCGGTGCAGGTGCTGCTGACCCTGCTGCTCATTACCGCGCTCGGCCCCCTGATGTACCAGGTGGTCTATGAATCGCTGGCCGATGCCAGCGTGCTGCAACTGCTGATCGTCTCGGTCGGCATCCACCTGGCCATGACCGGGCTGGGGCTGGTGTTCTTCGGGGCCGAGGGCTTCCGCACCCCGGCCTTCTGGGATGAGCGCTGGAACCTGGCCTCGCTCACTCTGAGTGCGCAGACCGTGGTGGTGGTAGCGGCGGCGGCTGCGCTGCTGGTGGCGCTGTGGCTGTTCTCGGGCCGCACGCTGTATGGCAAGGCGCTGCGCGCCACGGCGGTAAACCGCCTGGGGGCGCGGCTGATGGGAATCTCCACGACGCTGGCCGGCAAATTGTCCTTTGCCGTCGCGGCGTTTATCGGTGCTCTGTCGGGCGTCTTGATCGGTCCGATGAGCACCATTTTTTATGACTCGGGTTTCCTGATTGGCTTGAAGGGGTTCGTCGCCGCCACCATCGGTGCGCTGGCGAGTTTCCCGGCGGCCGCAGGAGGCGCACTGCTGGTGGGCCTCCTGGAATCCTTCAGCTCCTTCTGGGCCAGTGACTTCAAGGAGGTGATCGTGTTTCTGGCGCTGTTGCCGATCCTGCTGTGGCGCTCGCTGGTCACCCCCGCGCATGACGAGGATGAGCAATGATGATGAACAAACGACTCCCTCTCTACGCCCTGCTGGTCGTGCTGGCGCTGTTCCCCATCCTGCCCACGCCGCAGTTCTGGGTGATCCAGGCCAACTACATCGGACTGTATGCGCTGGTGGCCATCGGACTGGTGCTGCTGACCGGCATCGGCGGCATGACCTCGTTCGGGCAGGCGGCCTTCGTGGGCATGGGCGCTTACACTACCTCGTACCTCACCACCGTGCATGCAGTGTCGCCCTGGCTGACGCTGCCGGTGGGCCTCGTCATCACGGGCCTGTCAGCCTATGTGCTGGGCCGCATCACGCTGCGCATGTCCGGCCACTACCTGCCGCTGGCCACCATCGCCTGGGGCATCAGCCTGTATTTCCTGTTCGGCAAGGTGGACTTTCTGGGCAAGTATGACGGCCTCTCCGGCATTCCGGCGCTGCAACTGGCGGGGCTGGATCTGGCCAAGGAACGGCACCTGTACTACCTGATCTGGGCCATCGTGCTGGCCGCAGCCTGGGTCTCGCTGAACCTGCTGGACTCACGCGCAGGCCGCGCCATCCGCGCCCTCAAGGGCGGACGTTCGATGGCCGAGGCCATGGGCGTGGATACGGGACGCTACAAGATCCTCATCTTCGTCTTTGCGGCGCTGCTGGCCTCGGTCTCGGGATGGCTGTTTGCGCACATGCAGCGCACCGTCAATCCCTCGCCGTTCAGCCTGGCGATGGGGATCGAGTATCTCTTCATCGTGGTGGTCGGCGGTATTGCCCATATCTGGGGGGCGCTGCTGGGCGCGGGTGTGCTCAAGCTGCTGTCGGACCAGTTGCAGGTGCTGCTGCCGGCGCTGCTGGGCGATGGCGGCAGTTACGAGAGCATCGTCTTCGGCCTGATCCTGATCCTGTTGCTGAAATACGCACGCGGCGGCCTGTGGCCTTGGGTGCGGGCGCTGTGGCTGCGCGCTTTCCCGACGGCACCCGCGCCGCTGCGAGTGGCAACGGCCACACCGATGGACAAGCGCAACGCTCCACCGCGCGGTGCACCGCTGCTGGAAGTGGACCAGATCAACAAGCGCTTCGGCGGACTGGTGGCGGTCAATGACGTCTCCTTCAAGGTCAAGGCCGGAGAGATCGTTGGCCTGATCGGCCCCAACGGCGCGGGCAAGTCCACCACCTTCAATCTGGTCACGGGCCTGCTGCATGCCAGCGGCGGACGGGTCAGCTTCCATGGCCACGATATCGCCGGACTGCCGGCACGTGCCATCGCGCGGCTGGGCATCGCCCGCACCTTCCAGCACGTGCGCCTGCTGCCGGGCATGTCGGTGCTGGAGAACGTGGCGCTGGGCGCGCACATGCGCAGCCAGCAAGGCTTCCTGCGCAATACGGTTAACGCCATGCTGCATCTGGAACGCGCCGAAGAGAAGGCGCTGCTGGACGAAGCTGCGCGCGCCCTGCATCGCGTCGGCCTGCAGCACCTGATGCATGAGCAGGCCGGCAACCTGGCGCTGGGCCAGCAACGCATTCTCGAAATCGCGCGCGCTCTGTGCTGCGATCCGTTGCTGCTGTTGCTGGATGAACCAGCCGCAGGCCTGCGCCATCTGGAAAAGCAGGCGCTCTCCAAGGTGCTGCAGGAACTGCGCGCCGATGGCATGAGCATCCTGCTGGTGGAACATGACATGGAATTCGTCATGGAGCTGACCGACCACATCGTGGTGATGGAATTCGGTGCCAAGATCGCCGAAGGCACACCGCAAGAGATCCAGCGGCATCCCGCCGTGATCGAAGCCTACCTGGGTGGAATCGAATGAGTGAACTGGTCCTCGACGTCGCGCAACTGCGCGCAAGCTATGGCAAGGTGCAGGCGCTGCACGACATCAACCTCAAGCTCGAACGCGGCAGCATCGCCACCGTGATCGGCCCCAATGGCGCGGGCAAGTCCACGCTGCTCAACGCCATCATGGGCGTGCTGCCGGCGCAGGGGACGGTGCGCTATCAAGGCAAGTCCGTGGAGCGCTGGAGTCTGGAACAGCGCGTGATGGCAGGCATCGCCCTGGTGCCGGAGCGGCGTGAGCTGTTCTCCACCATGAGCGTGGAAGACAACCTGCTGCTGGGAGGATTCCGTCGTCTGCGACTGCGGCAGGCGCAGCCGCTGGATCAGTTGGCGACCGTCTTCGAGCTGTTCCCACGCTTGAAGGAACGCCGCGCTCAGCAGGCCGGAACGCTCTCCGGTGGCGAGCGCCAGATGCTGGCCATCGGCCGCGCCATGATGGCCAAGCCGGAACTGCTGATGCTGGATGAACCCAGCCTTGGTCTGGCGCCGCGCATCGTCAAGGAAATCCTGCATATCGTTTCCGAATTGCGCACTGCCGGCATTTCTGTGCTGCTGGTGGAACAGAATGCGCGCGCAGCCTTGCAGACCGCCGATTATGGCTATGTGCTGGAACTGGGCAAGGTCACCATGCAGGGCGAGTCGGCCAGGCTGGCGGGCGATCCGCAGGTGATCCAGGCCTATCTGGGATTTGGCAAGAAGACCGAAGCCGAGGTGGCGGCGGCTTCCTGAGGCTTGACGTTTTCTGCACCGTAGCATGACAAAAACACATAATGAGGAGACGAACGTGAAAAAGCTTTTCCTGCTGCTGGCCGCCTTGACGCTATCCTTCCAGGCCCACGCCGCCAGTGACGCCGACAACACCACGCTGGTTCCGCCGCAACCCAAGCTGGCCTTCCTGGCGCGCTTCTCGGTGGATCTGGTGGCGCCGGTCTGGGAACTGGGCAAGACCTCCGACCTGGGCCGCCGTCGCATCATCCCGATCACCGGCGGCAGCTTCAAGGGACCGCTGATCAATGGCGAGATCCTCAACAACGGCGCCGACTGGCAAACCGTGACCGCCGACGGCCTGGCCATCATCGATACGCGCTATCTGCTCAAGCTCGATGACGGCGAACTGGTCTATCTGCAAACCCGTGGCGTGCGCTACGGTCCGCCGGAAGTGATGGCCGACGTAGCCAAGGGCAAGCCAGTCGATCCCTCGCGCTACACCTTCCGCCTGTTCATGAACTTCGAGACCGCCTCCAAGAAATATGACTGGCTCAACCGCGCCATGGGCGTGGGTTACGCCATGCGCCTGGGCAATGCAGTGGTGTATGACGCCTACCTGCTGAACTGAGATCGCGGAGCCGAAGACGATGCATTACACCCCTCCGCTACGCGACTTCGCCTTTGTCCTCGATGAAGTGCTGCAAGCGCCGCAGGTCTTGCGCGCCCTGCCAGCGCACGCCGAACTGGATGGCGAACTGATGATGCAGGTGCTGGAAGAAGCCGGACGCTTCGCCGCCGACGTGATCGCCCCCTTGAATGCGATCGGTGATCGCGACGGCTGCCGTCTCGACAATGGAGCGGTCACCACGCCGCCCGGCTTCGACCGTGCCTATGCGCAATTCTGCGCTGGTGGCTGGCCGGCACTGGCGTGCGCGCCTGCGCATGGCGGCCAGGGCTTGCCGCACGTGCTGGACTGCGCGCTCTACGAGATGTTGAGCGCGGCCAATCATGGCTGGACCATGTATCCCGGTCTGCTGCATGGTGCGTATGCCTGCCTGGCTGCGCATGGCTCACCGGCGTTGCAGGAACGCTATCTGGAGAAGATCGCCAGCGGCGAATGGCTGGCCACCATGTGCCTGACCGAAGCGCAGGCCGGCAGCGACCTGGGCCAACTGCGTACGCGCGCCGTGCGACATGAGGATGGCAGCTATCGTCTCACCGGCGACAAGATCTTCATTTCAGGAGGTGAGCACGACCTGACGCCTAACATCGTGCATCTGGTGCTGGCGCGATTGCCCGATGCGCTGCCCGGCAGCAAGGGACTGTCGCTGTTCGTTGCGCCACGCGTGCTGGAGGATGGCAGCCGCAATGGCGTGCACTGCACCGGCATCGAGCACAAGATGGGCATTCACGGCAGCGCCACGTGCAGCCTGCATTTCGAGCAGGCGCATGGATGGCTGGTCGGTGAGCCGGGACGCGGACTGGCGGCGATGTTCGTGATGATGAATGCTGCGCGCCTGCATGTGGGTGCGCAGGGACTGGGCCTGGCCGAGGCGGCCTGGCAGCGCGCCAGCGCCTATGCACGCGAGCGTCGCCAGTCGCGTGCGCCGGGCTCATCCGGCAACGATCTCATCGTGCGCCATCCGGCAGTGCAGAAGCTGCTGATGGAACAGCGCTGCCGCATCGAAGGCGCGCGCCTGCTGACCTGCTGGGCTGGGCTGCTGCTGGATCTGGCCGAGCATGATCCCGATGCGACGCAGCGCCGTCGTCATCATGAACGACTGGAGTTCATCACGCCGGTCATCAAGGCCTTTCTGACGGACCAGGGATTCCAGTGCACCAGCCGCGCGCTGCAGGTCTTCGGCGGGCATGGCTATGTGGTCGAGACCGGTATCGAACAGTTCATGCGCGATGCCCGCATCACCATGATCTACGAAGGGACCAACGAGATCCAGGCCATCGATTTCCTGATGCGCAAGGTATTGGGCGATGAGGGCCGACGGCTAGATGATTTTCTCGCGCTGGTGCGCGCAGACACCGATGATGCAAGCGTACTGGGTGATCAAGCCCGCTTGCTCGCAAACGCTGTGGATAAATTAAAAGGCTTTGCCACACGGATCGCCACGGCAGCGGCGGCGGCGCCCTCCCTGCCCTACTACGTGGCTGACGAAATGCTGCGCCTGGCCGGCCATGTGGCGCTGGGCTGGATGTGGCTACGGGCAGGACGGCGGGCGCTGGCAGCGATGGCGCAGGATCCCGTCTGGTACGGCGGCAAGCGGGATGCCGCGTGCTATCATTTCGCCTTTGTGTTTGCGGAAGTCCACCAGTTGTCCAGCGTGATCGAAGGCTGCCTGACGACCGGGCTGCCGCCTCTTCCCACCGACCTGGATCACCATGCTGCCCAAGAAGCCGGCTGATTTCGACTCCGACGACGATGCTGCCTCCAGCGCTGCGCTGGACCAGCAGCTGCTGCTAAGCCTGGTCGGCTACAACTGCCGTCGCGCCTATATCACCATCATGCCGCTGTTCGAAAAGCGCATGGCCAAGTTCGAATTGCGGCCGGTGGACTTTACGGTGCTGAGCCTCTTGAAGGCCAATCCCGACATCAATCAGAAACGCCTGTCCAAGGCGATCAATGTCTCTCCTCCCAACCTGGCTACCTTGCTGGACCGCCTGGAACAGCGTGGCCTGGTACTGCGCCAGCGCAATCCGCAGGATAGGCGCTCGCAGGTGCTGGCGCTGACCACTGCCGGCCTGCGGATGTGCACCAAGGCCGAACAGACGGCCATCGAACTGGAGCTCAAGGCCACCGAGATGCTCTCGGATGCGGAGCGCGCCCAGTTGATCGGCTTGCTGCAGAAGATGTTCCTCCCGCAATAGACGACAGCGGCCGTGCTCGCCTCAGCGCAGGAAGACCAGCTCGGCGTAGCTGGGATTGGCGTGTTCGCGCTGGTAGCGTTCGAGATCTTCCCGCACCTGGGCGCGGGTGAGGCCGCCCTGGCCGGCGCTGGCGGTCGTGACGACCGGTGCTGCCGTGGCGCTGGCAGGCACGGCCTTCAACGCAGACTGCTCATCGGCGTGGGCGGCCATGGCGGCCAGGGAAAGGGCTGCGGCCAGGCCGAGTTTGTTCATGCTGTTCTTCATCATCTGCTCCTGGAATGCCAGCGGATATGGCTTGATGCATATCGCTTATCAATGCTTCATTCCCAGGCAGCAATGTTATCGTCACCCACCTTCCGGAAAAACCATCGCGCCTGCAATGCTGTATTGCAGCAAGCGAAAAAATCGGCCCGCCCGACCCTCCCCAGGCTTGCTTTCGCGCTGAAAACCCTGATCTGGCCGGCTTTTTGCCATCTCAATGGCGTTTCATTTGGGCCAGAGTCGGTCAGAATCAACATCGCCAAATAATGCTATAAATAATTTACAGGTAGCAGTGAATGAAAATCGGCATCAGACTGGGCGGTTCCTTCATGTTGGTCACGCTGCTGACATGTGCGCTGATCTTGGCCTCCACGCTGACCCTGACCCAGATCGGACGGCACTGGGGCGATTTTTCAGGCACGGTGCTCAGCAAGCAGGACTACGCTACCCAGGGCTACATCAAGCTGGGCGATGGCGTGCAGAACTTCAAGAACTACGTGGTACGCGGCAAGGACTACGACCAGCATTTCCTGGCTGACATGGACGCCATCGCCAGGCTCACGACCGAATATCGCAAGCTGGGTGTGGACAATCCCAAGGAAGAAGCGCTGCTGCAAAAGATCGGCGACGGCGAACGTCGCTACCGCGAGGCGCTGGCCAAGGCCCAGGCCATGAAAGCGACCGGAGCCAGCCCCACCGAGATCGACGCCTCCATCACCGGCGCGGACAAGCTGCTGGGCGCGGGCTTTTCAGGCCTGCTGGCCATTGCGCGCGAGAATGCCGGCAGCACGGGCGAAGAGATTTCCTCGGCCATCAGGGCAGGCAAGTCCCTGAGCCTGGCGGTGGGCGCGCTGGTGGTGATCCTGGCGCTGGTGCTGGCGGTGCTGGCCACGCGCTCCATCACGCAACCCATGCACGAGGCGGTGCGCATCGCCAAGACAGTGGCTGCGGGCGATCTGAGCAGCCGCATCGTGGTCACGCGCAAGGATGAGACCGGCGAACTGCTGCAAGCCTTGAAGGACATGAATGCCAGCCTGCAGAAAGTGGTCGGCGGCGTGCGTGTGGGCAGCGATACCATCGTGACCGCCTCCACCCAGATCGCCGGCGGCAACCTGGATCTGTCGGCCCGCACCGAGGAACAGGCCAGTTCGCTGGAGCAGACCGCGGCCGCCATGGAGCAGATCACCTCCACCGTACGACGCAATGCTGACCATGCGCGCCAGGCCAATGCGATGGCCGGGTCGGTCTCGGAAGTAGCTTCGCGCAGCGGTCTGGTCGTCTCGGACGTGGTGGGCACCATGGATGAGATCCAGGCCTCGGCACGAGAGATCGAGGACATCATTTCGGTCATCGATGGCATCGCCTTCCAGACCAATATCCTGGCGCTGAACGCGGCGGTAGAAGCCGCCCGTGCCGGCGAGCAGGGACGCGGCTTCGCCGTGGTGGCCTCGGAGGTGCGTTCATTGGCCCAGCGATCGGCCACTGCCGCCAAGGAAATCAAGGACCTCATCGGTAATTCGGTCGAAAAGGTCGAGGCTGGCAGCAAACTGGTCCAGGATGCCGGGGCCACCATCGAAGAGCTGGTGCGCAGCGTACGCGATGTCACCCAGATCATGAGCGAGATCAGCGCAGCCAGCGGCGAGCAGGAGGCCGGCATCGAGCAGGTCAACCAGGCCATCGCGCAGATGGACACGGTTACCCAGCAGAACGCCGCCCTGGTGGAAGAAGCCGCCGCTGCCACCGAAGCGCTCAAGGCGCAGGCGCGTCACCTGGCCGAGTCGGTGAGCGTATTCCGGCTGGGCGGCGGACAGATGGCCTGATACGGCGGCGTGAGGATCGCAGCCAATTGAGCAGCGATTTGAGCGGCCAAGCTCTCCGCTTGGCCGCTCAATGTAATACGACGTCATATGTTGTTGACTTACCACAATCCTAGCTGCGTCGCCCTCCCCACCACGCTGAGCATCCCCCTCTACCGCTGATAGCTGCTTCGATGCAGCATCGAAGTGCCTTGACTTTGCACGATCCGGATGAGAGGATCGCGACATTAGACGTCTGATGACCAACAACTTTGAGATCAGATGGACTACTTCCCGCCATTCTTTCCGTTCACCCTGACGCGCCAACGGAAAGCCTGCGCGGGCAATTTGCCAACAGAGCAGAAAAGCCAATCCGGAGACCATCATGCCAGACCATCCGCATCGCCCGCCGGCGTCGTGCCGCCTGCCTTCCCGACTTCTTTTGCTATCGCCCTGATCAGACCAGGGACGGCGCTTGCCCTCCCGGCCTGATCACGCTTGCCAGTCTTTCCCTGCGCGTCGGCATCCAGGCGCGCGGGTAAGCCCTTGCCTGCTGCTCGCCTGCCTGGGTGGACGCAGGGCATCGGATCCACGCGGACGCATCCGCATTACCGCCGCGCCTGGCCTGTGCCGAGCGCATGACACAACAACGAGGAACAACATGAAAAGAACCAACCGCTGGATCACCGGCGCTACCCTGGTGGCTGCCGCCGCACCGATGATGGCCATGGCCCAGAGCAGCGTGACCATCTATGGCGTGGTCGATAACGCCCTGGTCTATAGCAGCAGCCAGAACGGCGCTCACAACGTCTATATGCGTTCGGGCAACCTGTCGGCCAGCAAGATCGGCTTCAAGGGCAGCGAGGACCTGGGCGGCGGCATGCAAGCCTTCTTCCAGCTGGAAAACGGCTTCGACGCCGATACCGGCGCGATGAGCTCGGCCAATACGCTGTTCAACCGCCAGTCCTTCGTCGGCCTGTCTAGCCAGAGCGCCGGCTCGGTCAGCATCGGTCGCCAGTACACCCCCTACTACCTGTACGTGGGCGCGATCGGCTCCACCACGGTGCTCACCGGCGCAACCGGCGCGCATCCTGGCGACGTTGATGCGCTTGATACCTCGGTGCGCAGCAGCAACGCGATCAGCTACAGCTCCCCGGTGATGGGCGGTGCGCAACTCAGCGCCCTATACGGCATGGGTGAGACCGCTGGCGCCAACGCCACCGGCAGCGCCTACAGCGTGGCGCTGAAGTACAACGTCAATGCGTGGAATTTCGCGCTGGGCTACCAGCACCTGAACCGCGGCACCGGCAGCGCGACCTGGGGCAGCTCGACGGCCACCGCCAATATCCCCAACTCGGCCATCAATGCCGGCTACCAGAGCGCCAACAGCGCACAGATGGTCGCCGCTGCAGCGCGCTATACGGTGGACAAGCTGATGGTGGGCGGCAGCTACAGCATCGCCCAGTACAATCCGGGCGCGGGTTCGCTGTTTGCGCAGTCGGTGAAGTTCCAGACCGCAGGCGTGTTCTCGACCTACCAGCTCAATACGCGCCTGACCCTGGCCGGCGGCTACAGCTACACCTTCGCTGACAAGGGCAATGGCATCAATACGGCGGCCAACTACCACCAGATCTCGCTGCAGGAGACCTATGCCTTTTCACCGCGTACCGCGCTGTACTTCCTGCAAGCCTATCAGCTGGCCGGTGGCAGCACGCTGGCGGCCAACGGCAGCGTGATCCATGCGCTGGCGGCAGTGGGCGACTCGCAGAACTCCACCGCGTCCTCCGGCAAGAGCCAGGCTGTGATCATGGCTGGCATCCGTCACTCGTTCTGAGTCGACGGCAGCCGCGCCCGGCCTCCCTGAATCGCCGCCTTGCGCGGTCTCAGGGGCGCTGGGCGCCATTGACGGCCAGGTACACCGCATAGAGCGAGGTGGTGGCCGTGATGAAGAGACGGTTTCCACGCGGCCCGCCAAAGACCACGTTGGAGACCACCTCGGGAATCAGTATCTTGCCCAGCAGCGCGCCGTCGGGCGCATAGCAATGCACGCCATCGCCAGCAGAAGTCCAGACATTGCCCTGGGCATCGAGCCGGAAGCCATCGGCCAGGCCGGGATCGATGGTGGCAAACACTTCTCCCCCCTTCAGGCTGACGCCATCGACCACATCGAAGACGCGGATGTGATGCGGGCCGCCGGCGCGGTGGGTCAGTCCCGTATCGGCAATGTAGAGACGTCGTTCATCGGTGGAAAACGCCAGGCCGTTGGGACGCTCCAGGTCGCTGGCGACGATGCTGATCGCGCCGCTGTCGCCATCGATGCGATAGACATTGCAGGCGCCAATTTCGCTCTCGGCCTGGTAGCCTTCGTAGTCGCTGTTGATCCCATAGTCAGGATCGGTGAACCAGATCGAACCATCCGATTTCACCACCACGTCGTTGGGAGAATTGAGCCGCTTGCCCTGCCAGTGCGAGGCCAGCGTGGTGAGGCTGCCGTCATGCTCGGTCCGGACCACGGTGCGACCGCCATGCAGGCAGCCGACGATGCGCCCTTCCCGGTCCAGGGTATTGCCGTTGTTGAAGTTGGAGGGCTGGCGGAACACGCCCGCGCCTGCGCCCTCGGACCAGCGCATCAGGCGGTTGTTGGGAATGTCGCTCCAGATCAGTTCCTGGGTAGCGGGCAACCACACCGGCCCTTCGGCCCAGCGGCAGCCCCGGTAGAGGCAATCGACCTGAGCGGTATCGATGACCATGCGGCGAAAACGCGGATCGAGGTGCTGGAAGGGAGTCTCAGGCAGGGACATAGGATTTCCTCATCGTCAGGTTGGATCGCCTCAACGGTATTGGCGACGGCGGCCGGAACAGACGATCACCGCAATGATGATCAGGCCCGACAGCACCGAGCGCTCGCCGGCCGACAGGCCGACCACGTTCAGGAGCGTATTGGTGAAATACAGGAACAGCGCCGCGCCCCAGATGCCCGCCACGCTGGGTCGGCCGCCGGTGACGCTGGTGCCGCCGATGACCACCACGGCCACCGACATCAGCAGGTATTCATTGCCCATGTCAAGCGAAGCGCCGCCGGAAAATCCGGCGATCAGCAAGGCGCACAACGCCGCAAAGACGGCACACAGGATGTAGCACAGGCAGCGGATGCGCTCTACACCGATGCCGGCCAGCCAGGCCGCGCGGGCGTTCTGCCCGACCGCCGAGAGGAAGCGCCCGAACAGCGTGCGTCCCAGTATCCAGGCCAGCCCCAGCGCCACAGCCAGCACCAGCCAGGCCAGTTGCGGCAGATGCAGCAGCCAGCCGGTGGCAAAGCTGGCCAGCAATTGCGGTGGCGTGATCTTCAAGCCCTGGCCGACGTGGATGGCCAGCGATTGCAGGATGAAAGACGAAGACATGGTCGCGATGATAGGCGGAATCTGCAACAGCCGGATCAACAGGTAATTGGCCAGGCCGATGCCCACGCCAACGCCCAGCGTCACCAGCAGGCCCAGCAGGATGCCGCCGTCCTCGCCGCCCATGGTGCGCAAACCCAGCGCGCCAGCCAGGGCGATGGTGGAGGGAATGGAGAGATCGATGTTGCCCGGGCCGGTGGTCACCACCAGCATCTGCCCCAGCCCCACCAGCACCATCAGCGCGCCGAAGGAAAACGCCGACAGGCCGATGTTGAACGCGGCCTCCGGTCCGGCCACAGCCAGCGTGGCCAGCCACAGCAAGACCGCACCGAAGAAGGACCAGACCCAGGGACGCTGTTCCAGCGTGATGCGCAAGCGGCTCATTGACGTTCTCCCCGCGCCGACAGCAGGATGCGCATGGACAGTACGATGATCAGGATCGCCCCCTGCAAGCCGATCTGCCACTTGGGTGCGATGTTGAGGAAAGACAGGAAGGACGCCGCGATCCCCAGCGTGATCGCGCCCAGCATCGCCCCGATGGGAGAGACCTTGCCGCCGATGAAGCTGCCGCCGCCGAGGATCACGGCAGCAATCGAGATGAGGGTATAACGCTGCGCGATGTTGGCATCCGCCGAGGTGGTGATGCCGACCAGGGTCAGCGCCGAGAGGATGCCCAGCACACCCGCCAGGCCATACATCAGCGCCTTGGCGCGCACCACCGAACCACCGCTGCGCACGATGGCCTTGGGATTGCCTCCCGCGCCGCGCAAGCGCGCACCGATGGACGAACGCATCAGGAACCAGTGCGCGCACAAGGCAATGAGGGCGGCATAGACGATGGGCGTGGGGATGACCGGAATGGCCAGGTTCATCACATCCTGTATCCATTGCGGCGTGGCCCCGCCCGGCATGGGCAGCAGGATCAACGCCCAGCCGCCCCAGACGAAGGACAGGCCCAGCGTCACCACGATGGAAGGCAAGTCGAACAACTCGACCAGCGCGCCGATGGCCGCATACAGCAGCACGCAGGCCACCAGCGCGGCCACGCCCAGCAAGGGGCGTTCGGGCAGCCAGGTCACGGCGATGCAGGAGACCAGGCTGATGAACGCGCCGATGGACAGGTCCAGGTCGTTCACGGCAATGATGCACAGCTGCGCCATGCTGGCCAGGATCATCGGCACGGCCAGGTTGAGCAGCAGGCCCAGGCCGAAGTAGCTCATGGTGTTGGGATTGATCCAGAAGATCGGTGCCAGCACCACGGCCAGGGTGGCCATGGGCAGCAGCAGGGTCTGGATCTCATGGCGGGACAGTACGCCCATGCGCCTGCGCGCAGTGGCAGTGGCGGCTGAGGTCGCGCTCATGCTCGAGCTCCTTCCAGGGGTGCAGTGGCCGCATCGGCGGCGGCGCGGGCATTGCCGAAGGAGGCGGCGATGATGCGCTCTTCCGACAGCTCATGACGGGCCAGCTTCAGGGTGACCTGCT
>Ga0160495_100279_pt1 | contig 39807 bp, 45 predicted proteins | sample DID4MG_4_FD_108251 | JGI IMG/M metagenome (GOLD analysis project Ga0160495, IMG submission 108251) | Enriched soil microbial communities from UW Madison campus, WI, USA - DID2933_E24_FP4 MG | ecosystem: Environmental > Terrestrial > Soil > Unclassified | place: USA: Madison, Wisconsin | collected... | reverse complement strand
GTTGTCTCCTTGGATCCTCTCGAAACCCCCGTTTCAAGGATCCTTTTAAAGCCCGGTTTTACGACCGGGCTTTTTTTTGGCCTGACCACCCACAGGCCGCAAGCGTGGGAACGGGCCCGCGCGGCGAACCGAAGTGGGGAGGTGATCGAATTGGCACGGTCGGGGGCTGTGGATAAATTTGGCCCTCGCTAATGCTGGTGCGGGTTTGCGGGCGATTTGAGGCATTTTGGCGTTGCTGGTGGCTTTGGCGCGGAATGGGCGGTCCAAAGGGGCAAAACGGTCCGAATGGGCGCTTTGTGGGCCTGGGTGGGGCTGTGGTGCCGAGAAGTGGTTCTGGGGCCCTGTGCCCCCGTTTTCATTGGAGAGCCGCGCTCTAAGCCCCCGCCAATCGAGCACTTGGCTGAGGTTAGAGCGCTCCCGGGAAGTCGCACGCAAGGAAGTCGCACGGCAATTTGGGGAGCTTCTTCCAATAAATGTATTGAAATCAATGGGTTAGTGAGCGCCGCATTGCACTTATCCACAACGTGCGACTTCGACTAAGTCGCACGCCTTTAAACCGCTTTAAAACAAAACGTCTTGGCGCCGGTCCTCAGGGGCGGTAGCCCCGGCTGCAGCCAAGATGCGCTCCACCTGCCGCTCTGTGAGGTGGTACTCAACAGCCAACTCGTGGGCCGTTTTGTGGGTGGCGTAGGCCTGGGCGATGCGTGCATTGCGCACCTGGATCAGTGCCCGTTCGGCCTTGGGAAGCTGGAAGTAGGACTCGCCGCCATACACCTCAGCCAGCTTTAAAAGGTTCTCCAGACCAATGACGTGCGCGGATATGTGAGTGCCGCCCGTGGACGTTGGGCATAACCAGTCAGGTCTCTTCGCGTGCCTGCTCATCAGTGTGGTCGGGCTCTTCTGCGGCGTCGTCATCGGCCCTCCGTATGGCTCGAAGGCCGGTAAGAACTTGGTCACCATATGGCGTCAGTGTCCAGTACGTTCCCGCGTCCTTGAGACTACGCGTCTTCTCACTCTTCGCGATGAGGCCGAGCGCGCGCAGCTGAATCTTGATGGTCTGGTAGTCGTGGTCATCGACCTGGAAATTACGCAGGTTTTTATGATTGCGCAGGCCCTGTTCCTTAGACCGCTGCGTACGAGAGCGAGCTTGGATCATTTTGTTCATCGACATGCGAAGGCCAGCTTCTGTTGTCTCGTCAATTAGATAGGGCCCGACTTCGTAGAAGATCTCATCCCAAGAAAGATCGACGCTGAAGTTCCACTCCCAGTTAGTCCTGGAGACGGTGGAGAAGTCGGAGGAGGAAAAACTGTAGTCGATCGAATATTTTTCGAAACCTTGCGACAGTTCTTCCGTCCCTGGCGGGGCAGAGTTGCGAACCGCCGCGAGCTTGGCTTCTAATTCTTCAATCTGACGGCGCAATCGCAGCACCTCTGACGCTGCCGCTCCATCAATCAATTCGTTAGATCGGACCCAACCTACCCCAGGCTGCTGCCTAATTAATTTCACGACGCTACGACTAACTACTGAGCCGAGCTCCGCTGGGCCCTCCCAGAATTTGCACAGCTTTTGGCTTACAGATGATCGGAAGGTGACAAGCTTGGCTCTCCCTTCGTCAGTTCGCTCACACTTCGCAGAAGGTAGATTTTCAGGCGCCTTGTGTAGGAAGGCTAACGTTGGCTTTCCAGTTTCTAGGGCATACCGATACTCCATCTCGGTATAGCTAAGGCCACTTGGTGCAATGCTTCCATAGCGGCCTGCGCAGATGATGATGTAGTAGTCGCATTCATCGATCACGCGTTTAATAAGACTCCACTGCTCCTCATCAGCGGCTGGAAAAAGCTCCATACCGGATGGGATGCAGTCCAGTTCAAGCAGAGCTTGCATCACTTCCTGGCGCTCTGCGCGCAAATCCTCATAAGTGGAGCTGACGAATACTTGGTAGCGCTTGTCCATGGATAAGAGGCCTAACACAATGTGGCACGCGCAAACCCTTTGGTCATTTCTGGCTTGCGATCTGACTTGATTTGGCAAAAATGTAACAAGTGGCTCGTAACTTCCCCCAACATCGCATGAACTGCAAGTGACTACGGCGCTGAAAATCCACTGCCCCTCCTTAACCGTGCACCTCGAAGTTGCTGGTTGTTCCAGCGAATGCACTAGCTTCAAATACTATAGCTCGCGGAAGGAGTTGGGCACTAGGATGAATTGACGCCCAACTTGTCCCATATGGTCCAGCTTTTTTCGTAGGTCCTGCGAGATACGCTACGCTAGCTCTCACAACCACAATCACAATCCATGGCTCTTCAAGACAACAAGAAGCCCAAGCTGGAGGACGTGGAGTTCACCACGAGCATCAGCGACGAAGACTACACGCGTCATGAAATGGTGCGTGTATATGCGGTCGGGAAAATCTTCACCAAGGTGTGCTTCAAGCAGGTAAATTTTTTGGGGTGTTACTTTCGCAATTGTCGATTCATCGGATGCGACTTCACGGGAGCGTTTGTCAAGGAAACCAATCTGCGAGGTTCGCAGTTCGAGAACTGCACCTTCCGATACACAGCTTGGGAAAAGTCGCAACTCGATGATGACTTCCTCGACCACTGCCTTCCCAGCGAGGAGAATCTCGCCAGAGACTTGGTCAGGTCCTTGCGAGTCAATTTCGCAGAGATTGGCAACTACGAGGCGGTCAACCGATCAGCGTCCATTGAAGTTCGCTTGACGGGGCAACACCTTTACAAAGCTGCCTACTCGAACGAGTCGTACTATCGATCAAAGTACAAAGGCGTCGACAGACTTTCTCATGCAGCCCAGCATGCTCGTTGGAAGGCTCTTGATCTACTTTGGGGCAATGGTGAGAGCATCATTCGTATCGTGTTTTGCTGTCTTTTTGCCATTCTTGTCATCTCGATTCTCTATGCGCGCGATGCAAACGTTTCGCTAGCTGCTGCGCTGACAGAATCGGTGTGGCAATTTTGGGGGAAGCAGTACGCAGAAGCCATGCCCCCGATCTATACGCTGGCGCTCACCATCACTCAGTTTGTCGCGTTTGGTCTGTTCATGGCCATCCTGGTTAAGCGCCTCTCACGAAGATGAGACACGAAATCTATGTTTTCGGATCGATGACCAGAGGAGAGGTGTCCTCATCTTCAGACGCGGACGTACTGGTGATACAAGACATCTCGGAGCCGAAGCTCTTACCACCGTCTTGGAGCGTTTACTCTAAGAAGACCATAGAAGGCTACTTCGCAGATGGACGGCTTTTTGCATGGCACCTGCACCTTGAGGCGGTCCGCGTCTACCCTCGTTCGGGTGTTGGATTTCTTGCAGAACTTGGTAAACCTGCCCCCTACTCTTCGTTGGCTGCAGACCTTGCCGATTTGCGATTGCTCCTTGCCAACTCCTTGAGCGAACTTGAAAACGACTCACCCAGTTCGGTCTACGAACTAGGAATTGTGCACACGGCGATTCGTGACATTGCAATGGCGGCTTCTTGGACAATGTTAGAGAAGCCCTCCTTCAGCCGGTACGCTCCCTACGAGCTTCCGATAGTTTGCCCATTGCCAATTCCCATCTACGAAATCGCGATGCGGGCGCGGCATGCTTCTACGCGAGGCGCCGAAATGCCTAGAGATGTCGATATTGCTGTCAGCTACTTCAAGGCCAATCCCATTCTTGAGTGGGTCGAATCAGTTCGGAGTGAAGCTTGTCCAACACATTCATGAGCAAAGTCGTAGCTGAACGCTGCGCGTTGGGGGTGGTAAATCGAACCTACTCCGGAAATCGCCAATTGCCTGGTCTTTCGGCGCCCGCTATTGAGCATTGGCGAAACAAAGTCCACTTGCCTGCTGATCACGTGTTGGTCCAGACTCTACTGAGACTGGCGGACGTGGCTCAAACGCTTTCAAACAAGAGCAATGAATCATTCACGCCGCTTGCGCCAGAGGTGGGGGAAACGCTTAGTCAACTAATGGAGCAATTGGCAGCAGAAGTCAGAGTGCTGCAAAGTTAAAGATCTCGATTGGGCCGAACTCTCCGCTGCTTGAGAATATCCAGAGTCTCTTGCCGCCACTGGTCAGTTCACGAATCGAGTTCAACGTAGCAGTCTGCTACGTCGTCGACAAGGCGGTTCAGAACAGGGTAGCTTGTCTGCGGTCACCAGGCGCTGACACTCCCATCTCAGCAACGATTCGCACAATCTGCCTCTCAGTGAGGTGGTACTCCACGGCCAGTTCGCGGGCCGTCTTGTGGGTAGAGTAGGCATGGGCGATGCGTGCATTGCGCACCTGGATGAGCGCCCTCTCCGCCTTCGGGAGCTGGAAGTGCGCTTCTCCACCGTACACCTCCGCCAGCTTTAAAAGATTGTCCAGACCAATCTCATGCGCAAACGGATGGTCAGGCGTGACTCGCGCGGGGGTTGGGATATATATGCGCAGCCCTCCCGAGTGCCTCACTAGCGCCATGGTGGCATCCAGGCCAATCAAACGCTCAAAGTCCTGCAATAGGGGCGGCAGCAGTTCTTGGGGGACGGCAGGAACGATGTTGCGCATCGCCGTCAGAGTCGGGCGGTCTTGGCCCGGTCCAGCATTGCTTTGAGAGCTTCGATGACCTTGGAGGCTTCCAGCGTGGGCAGGAACTTCACATCAGCTACACCGATGCCGGTAGTGCGCCCCACGAACGCCAGCAGCGCAGAAGGGCTAGGGTCGCGCAGCCCTCCCGCCTCGCCGATCTTGCGCCAAAGCCATTTGATCTTCTCCGCCTGGTCAAACACGCGGAACTTGGCCGCAGTGGGCGTGTATCCAAGTGAAGCCATGTGAGCAAGCACCACACGACGGCCATTAGCGTCCAGCTCAGCGGCACTGCATTTGCCGGTGAGATTGCGCAGGTGAAACCGGTAGTCTTCTTCCGACCACTGCAAGGCCGCTTTTCCTTGGTGAATGTGACCCAGTTCCCGCCTGCGCATGGCATCGGAGTTGGCCGCAGAATGTCCGGGCGCCAATGACATTGCACGTCTCATTCGCTGACTCCTGAGCGATCTCCGTGAAGTGGGCCCTTCGCTCCTCCACGCATCGCGGGCTGAATCAGCCAGTTCCAGATCCCGAGCAACGAGGTGATGGTGAACCCGATCTGTTGGACGAAGAAGAACCAGTGCGCGTTGCGTGCCCCAAAGATCAGCCAACCCAGGTTGCTGACGAACCAAGCCACAAACGCCAGTCCTGAGTAGCGGCTTTTGGTGGCGAGCAGGAGGGCACCCAACAAACCAAGGCCTGCGGAGAGCATTTCAAGTTGTTGCATGTTGGCTGCTTTAAATATCAGTGGGGCCGATCTGGATACGCTGATCGGCAGGCTCGTCGTCGGTAGGTGCTGGGTCAAGGAGGCCTGCAGCCTCAAGTGCGGGACGGCAGGCGTCACAGGTCAGCTCGTACCAAGCCACTTCATTGACCTGGCAGCACACACAGACAATGCGTGGGGATGCACTCATCGGGCGATGCCCTCCCAGCCAAACGCAGGTGGTGATTCGTCGTCGGCCAAGAGGCCCTGCATCCAGTCATGGGCTGTCAAGGCACAGTCCAGCGTGTTCTGGCTGAAGTCGCCCGCATCGCTCAATTCGCCGAAGGCTTCGTGAACCTCATCCAGCGACATGCGCTCTTGCAGCACTCTGATCTGCGCCGTGATGGCCGCGCGGTTGTCATCGCCAAAGAACGAGTGGGTGGGCACCAACGGTTGCACGGCCTTCAAGCGCTCGATCTCGACCTCGATGACCTCGGGGGTGGGCTTGGTACGTTGGTTCATACGGCTGCCATGTCCAGGTTGATGGCCTGATAGACACCGTTGGCATCGCGCTCGTAGAAGCGGATATAGGGCTTGCTGCCAGCCACCTGAATGCTGTCGCCGATGGCGGCCATGGCGCGCTGCCACTTCTCGTCGTCGATCTTGGCGCGGCGCAGGCCCAAGACACGGCCGGTGTTGATCTTCCCGGCCTGGTCGACCTGGAACGCATCGTTGACCAGGAGTTTGATGTGGGCGTTGCTGCCCTTGCTCCACACCTGGATGCACTCATCAATTAGGGCTTTGGCCGCCATGAGGCGCTCATCGAACACCAGGCTCTCCTGGATCTGGCGCACCACCTTGTAGCGGCCATCAAAGGAGATCAGCGTCACGTTGCCCTTCTTGCCACCGTGTTGCACCTCGTACTGGGCCAGGCTTCGGTCAATGAAGTCGCTGACTTCGGCCATGGCGGCAGCTTTAAAGCGGGCCAGCTCGGCGTGCTGTTTGGCGGCGGCTTGACACAGGTCGGACACAGTGCGGTGGCGGTCCTTGTCGATGTCCTTGATCTTGGACACGGGGATCAGGGCGCCGTTGGCGTCTTCCCAGTAGCCGTTGGGGATGGTTTTCTCTGTCATGGTTTTTTCTCTCCTTGGTCGGTGATCAGTGGATGGGCGTGCCTTTATCCGGCGGTGCTCCTGTAGGCATTGCGTTTGCCCTGCATGAGACTTGGGCAGTTGGTGTGATCCAGTGCGCCCCGGCGGGCGGCGGGCATAGGTGGCGGCACATAGGCCCCTCGCATGGCATCGGGACGCGTAGGCGCGGCCGTAGGGCCTGTGTCTGCGTGTTGTGTGCTGGTGGCACTTGTGGCGCCAGGCAGCGGCAGGCACATTGGAGTGACGGCGTAGACGGTGCCAGCGCGGTGCAGGGTCTGGCACTCCAGGAACCCGCCTTTGTGCAGCGTGGCGAGGCACTCCTCCACCTCAGCCAGGCTGTAGGTGGGGCTCCAATGGCTAGTCAGGCGCAGCACGCTCCACCAGCCACCATCCTTGCGGATGAAGGCCCACAGCGCTGCGCAATCAAGAGTCAGTCCCTTAGCCATGGCTGCGCCCTCCCTGGACCACCGTGAGCCCACGCATGCCCTGGAACCAGGCGTAGTCGATGACGGCGAAGCGCAGTGCCTCGCGGCGGTTGATGCCGAAGCCGTTCTGCAGGCAGCGTGCACGGCGGGTGATCCAGCGAAGCGGCGGACGCTGATAGTTCGGAGCGGTGCTCATGACAGCCCTTTCCAGAAGCTGGTAGCGCGGGCCGTGCTGCTGATCTGCTGGGCCTGGAGCGCATCCAGCTCGGCGCGGAGCTGGGCCATGTGCTCACGGTGCAGTGCGCGCTCGCGGTCCATGTAGATCGCAATGCGACGGATGCGGCGGGCCACCCAGGCTTCGCGCACCGCGTGCGCCAAACCCACGGGGCCGCCAATGGCGATGGTCTTTAAAACGTTCATGGGGCCTCCTGCGGGACCGGGATGGGAATGACCTTGCTGCGCGGTTGGACCGCACGCGCCACGGGTGGCGCGCTGGCGGCCTTGTGGGGGCACTGGTTGCAGGCCTGCCAATGCCGCATGTCCCTCGGGGTTGACGGCGCGCTGCGATGTGCATGTGCCCGGCATTGATCGGCTGTGACCTCTTGGGACACGCCTCCTGCCTCCTCGGTCAGGTGCGGACACGCGTAGCGGCCGAAGGTGTGAACCACCTTGTCGGCCACGCGCGCCGTGCTGGCCGTGCCCTTGCCGTATTCCCCGCTGCCGTTGAGGACCTGGCTCAAGGTGGCCGGGCTGATGCCGAGCGTCTTTGCCACCTGGGTGCGTTGCTGTCCCTCGGTGCGCTGCTGCAGCAGTTCAAACCATGACTCGCTCATATACGGTGGCTTCATTGGTCGGAGCACCCTTCGGAGTCACTGGCGACGGCGTTCGCGGCTTTGCGATAGCGTGCAGGCACTGCACTCGCGTTTGGCAACTGGCTGGGGTGTATCTGCCCGGGTTTGGTTGGTGGGGGCCAGCGCCCCAGGTCTTTGACCAGGACGTAGCGGACGCGCCCACCTGCCTCCCGCTTTTGGCCGGTCACAACCGCAGAGGTGGGATGCTTTGTCCAGGCCAAGAGCAGCGCACCGATGCGTTTGGTCTGAGCTTCAAAGTTGTCGTCTGCGTCGATCAGCGTCTCCGCCGCTTCGACTGCTGTCAGGCGGCGGCGGATGCGCAGCAGGTTCCATACACGGGTGGGTAAAGCTTGTAGGTCCGGCGTGGCGCCTGGCATCGCTTGCACTGCTGCCTGGGCGACTTGCAGCCCCGTCGCTGTGGCGAACCACAGCCGGGGGCTACGCGACCTGTGAGGCTTCAAAGCCCGCGATTCCACATATCCCTGCTTCTGAAGGGATGAAAGAGCCAGGTCAGCGATGCCTACGGGATAGTGCAAGTGATCGCTGGTGGCCCATTGGCTGACCTCAGCGGCGGTGATCGCCTGAGTGGTGCGATTGACGTTGGCGCCGATGGCCGCCAGCGCTGGGAGGAAGAACCATTGCAAGAAGGCCATCACACCCCCTTGTTGGCCGCGATGTGGCCGGTGAAGTCCGTGCACAGGGGCTTGCCCTTCACGTGGGCCACATCCACCTCTGTCCAGCTATTGGTCTCGGCCCACACCTCGATGTTGGCGATGGCATTGAGCACATGACGCATGCGGCCCTTGCTGTCGCGGTGGATTTGTTCCACCAGGGCGGGCGAGAGCGCCACCTCGGCCTTGGCCTTGCAGGTCGCCTGCACGTCTGCCAGGCTCAGTGGGTGCAGTTGAACGATGCGCGCCACGCGGCTGGCGATGTGCTCGTACCGCTGCACGATGGCCGGGAAGTCCTGCATGCCGACCAGGAACACCATGGTGCCGGTCACGTCGGAGATATCACGGATGGTCTCCAGCTTGGCAGCGCTCTTCATGTCAGCCAGGTAGTCGGCTTCATCAACGATGAGGGCCTGCATGGTCTGCGCCAGGTGCTGGGTAATGCGGTTCTCGATGTCCTTGGCAGAACCGCGTACTGCCACCCCCAGCTCGGCGGCGATGTCTTCCAGCATGGAGCGAGGTGTCCACACCTTCTTGGCGCGGATGAACACATGGCCGTTCTCGCTGGCCCAGCGCTCGGTCATCTCGGACTTGCCGATACCGAACTTGCCCTGGATCAGCACGAGGCTGGCCTCGCGGGCGCCCCGGCGCTCAACGATCTTCTCGGCCTCCTTGAGCAACCGGAAGTTGGTGGTTTGCACGAATCCTTTTTTCACCTTACATTCCCCTTCGTTTGGGTCTCTCAAAATCACTCAGGCACGCTCTGTGACGGTTGCCGCCGTCACAGGGCACTCTTAAAACCGGACTGCTCGTCCGCGTCATCCCAGCCCAGGCCCCGCGCCGTGTAGTAGTCGGCCAGGCCCTCATACCCCTCGCTTTTCACGTACTGGCGCAGCCATTGCTCGTCGCTCGCGCCCCACTGGTCGCGGTGCGCCATGAGCCACTCGTAGCGGTCGCTGGACGTGTCAAAGAAAGGCCTGCCCGAAGCCGCTTGCACGGCCTCGCCCTCGGAGGAAGAACAGGGAGGGAGGGAGGAGAAAACCTCCGGGGTGGAGGGCACGACCACGAATGGCGTGCTGGGCTCCGGCAGGGAAAACTGGGCGGGTTGCACCGTGGTCTGCAGCTCGCGCAATGCGAGGTCGATCTGCTGCTCACGGCGCTTGACGGCGGCCTTCACGCGCTTCTCCCGGGCCATGTCAATCACGGGCGTTGGGAAGAAGTCGCGGCGGCTGGCTTCGTACTTGGCCTCGCAGACGTAGTCACCGTCCAGCGTGTAGACCAGCACAAAGCTCGGGTCGTGGATGTCGTAGCGCACGCTGACCTCGCGGCCATCCACATCGCGGCGCATCAGCTCGGGCGCTGCATAGGTCTGGTTGAAGAAGGTCACCTGACCGCGCTTGGCGGTGCGCAGCACTGCGGGCATGAACATCATGCGCAGCTCAAGCTGGGTGAGCAGCTCCTGCTCTTCGACCTTGTACTCAGCGGCCCATGCCTCGGCGGGGGTCATGTGCTTACCGTCGGCGCGCTTGGGCAATGTGCGATGCCGGTGCTCATGGTTGTACTCATGCACAGCCTTCTCGACGGCGTCGATGAACTGCTGCCACGTGGGCACCTTCGCGCTGAGCACCACCACCTCGCCCGACTGCTGAGCGCGGCGCACGGCGCGCTGCTCTTTCTGCAGCTCGGCCGCTACCTTGCGGAAGGTGCCGCCATCAACGTCCTTGCCCTGGTAGGTGGCGAAGTTGCGGGCGCAGTTGATACCCACCGTTTGCCACAGGCGCTCAATGCCCCCGTGGCCTTGCGGCTTGCCCGCGATACCGGTGCGGTGGTCGATGCCCAGCCGAGCGCAGAACCCATCAATCGGGCAATCCATCTGCTTGGCTGTTTCACCTGCGCCGTTGTCGCCGTAGAGGATGGCGGGCACACCCCACTGGCCTACTGCATGCCGCAAGGCATCGCCCACCGCACGCACGTTCTCCGACAGGTTCACCGACCAGCCCGTGACCATCCGGGTCTTGGCATCCAGAGTCACGGTCAGCTCGGGGGCGAACGGTGCCCCGTGATCTGGGTGGCGCACCTTGGCTTTAAACGTGTGGCCGTCAATCAGGGCGACATCGTTGGCCTTCAGGACCGAGGTGTCGCGCCATTTGAAGGGCAGTTGTGCGTCGCGCTGCGCACCGGGTGCGAAGCGGGCCTTGATCAGAGCGGTGTTGGCCTGGTGGCTCTTACCGAACTTGTCCAGGGCACGGCGTGCCCGGGCGTACAGGGCCTTCCACGTATCAAAGTCCCGGCCGAGCTGGCGGGTCACTTCCTTGGCTGCGCCTGTGAGCTTGCGGAACCGAGCGTCCCGGCTGTGGAACAGGCCCAGCACTGCGGCCACGTCCTGCTCCACGTCTTGGAGAGCTGGCTCTGGTGCTGGTGCGGGCAGCAGGCCCCACCAGCCCTCGGCGCGGTAAATGCCCAGGTACCGCTCCAACGTGCGGGCGCTGACCTGGTCAGCTCGGGCGCGCTGGTTGGCCTTGCGCGCAGTGGCCTGCAGCTCGGCGCTGGCCTGGCCGCTGGCGAGCTGAAGGGCCACCAGGTTGCAGGCGCGCTTGATACCGTGCACGGGCTCCAAGTCCAGCACCATGTTCACCAGCAGCATGCGGGCGTCAGCCGTAGCCTTATCGGTCAGGCTGGGCGGGCGTCGTGTGGGCTCTGGCATGGGGGCCAGAGGTGCGGGCAGTGGCTTCTCGGGCGGGGCGAACGACACCACTGGAGCGGGATCAACCTGGGCCAGAGCCGTGGTTGCAGCCTTGGCGACCGTGCGGGCTGCAATAGCCGCGCGGGTCTCAGCTGGCAGTGCAGTGGCTTCGTATTCGAGTCCGCCGCCGACCCTGCCTGCGCGAGGCTGGCTCGGTATGCCTAGCTTTTCGAGCTTCTCGCGAGTGCGGAACTCCGTGCTGGGCATGCCCGGCAGGCCTGCAATTTCTCGTGCGGTGAGCCAAGTCATGTGCGTGGCTCCTGCTGCTTGCGGATGCGCCCTGAGCGGGTCACAGTGATCTTGACAGTCCGTGCCTGAGCCTTTGCTCGCGTGGTCATGTATCTGGACGGCCAGATTTCCTGCGCAGGCTTGCCAAGAGCATTGGCAACGATCTGTTCAACAGCCCACCAGTGGGTCGTCAGGACGCGCTGAAAGTGTGAGTAGCCATGCTCCTTAGCAAGCTGACGAAGGCTTACACCTTTCTTTTCGAGTGCGGCCTTGACATCCGCAGGATGCCAATCTGTCTGCTGCATACATTTTTGTGTGTCCATGGTAATGATGGTAAACACAAAAAAATGTTCTCGCAAGCTTTTTCAACACATAAAAGAGTGTGTTTGAGTGTGGCCTCGAGTTGCCATCAGGCGATATAGGTGGTATCGGGTGTTTCCGTTTTATCTCGCGCATGCTTTAATGTGTTCATGGACACACTAAAATGTTCACCCCGCTCAGCGTGGTGTTGAGATCATGGACAGACCGAGCAACGAACTGCGCGATGCGTATGCGGCTTCACTTGGCGAGCGAATCAGGTCGTGCCGAGCTGGCTTCACTCGTGAGGAGTTCGCGCGCCGCCTTGACCTTCATGTCAACACCATTGGGAAATTTGAGCGCGGCATAACGATCCCTGATGCATTTGCGCTCTTGCGGATGGCCGAGATAGGTAAGTGTCCCGCCGAGTGGCTGCTGACGGGTCAGGTGAAGTCCGACAAGATCGAACGCAGCGTTCAGGCAGTCGAAGTTGGTGAGTACATCTACGTCCCGCATTTCGACGTGGCGTTGTCGGCAGGTAACGGTGTGTTCTGCGACGTTGAGCGCGTTGTTGCAATGCGCCCCTTTGACGCCAAGTTCATCCGCCAGGACCTCGGCATTGCTCACAACGAATTGGCGTTGGTTTCTGTGATTGGCAACTCAATGGAACCGTTGCTGCGGTCTAGAGACACCACGATGCTTGATCTTCGTGCCAAGGATGTACTGACCGAAGGCATTCACGCAATCCGTCTCGATGGTGCGTTGATGCTGAAGCAACTGCAGCGCTTGCCTGGAAAAGTACTGAGGGTCAGTAGTTCAAACCCAGAATATTCGCCCTTTGAAATAGAAGGCTCGGATGCAGAATCGCACCGCGACTTTTCGGTATTAGGCCGGGTCCGTTGGGGCGGCGTCACGTTCAATTGAAAAGGGGGAGCGCCATGCTCAAGCAGACGATGTTTCTCGCCGCTTTGTTGCTTTCTTTGCCGACATGGGCGGTCAACAAGTGTGCAGGCTCTGATGGCAAGGTTGTGTTCCAGGATGCACCTTGCGCTGACGGCGCCAAGAACCTTAAAGCTCCTAACGAGTCAACCGCTGCCAAGCCCCCTGGTGTGATGAGCGCCGCAGATGTCGCCCGTTCATTTGAGAATCAAATGGCGCAGCCGGAGATGCAGAAGAAAATTCAGACAAACGTTGAGCGGCGCCAGCTCCTTGAGAAAGCCGATACGCTTAGCCGAAGGGGCGATTCAACACGGTGCGCTCAGGGGGTACAACCTCAGCCGCGCGTGGGCATGTCAGAGGATCAGTTCCTGAACTGCACGATGTTCGCAAGGGACTGGGATCACCTTCAGATCAATGAGACTGAGACTCAGTATGGCGTTCGCAAGCAGTATGTGTACGCTCAGCATGCACCTATAAAGTATGTCTACTTGGATCAGGGGAAGATCACCGCCATCAGTCGCTAGGAGTGGGTGGCGCCTACAGGCGTCCAGTAAGATTGACTAGTCTCAGATAGAGCTATCAGGCCGACATATGTCGGCCTTAGTTTTTTGTGCCCCGACCTCGACAGTCGCGGCATGGGAATCACCACCTCTTTCCTCCTGGGCATCGTCACGGTGCTGCTGTTCGCCTGCATCCTCAGCTGGGGGGCTGGGCCACGAGCACGATCAAAAGAAGGGATGCGGGGCAGCATCAACCCGCGCCAGATCGTCGCTGTCATGTCGCTCTCAGCGGCTGGGCTCGTGGGCCTGGTGGTCCACGAGAGCTACACCGATAAAGCCATCGTTCCCACGCAGGGCGACCGTCCCACTGTGGGCTTCGGCAGCACCATCCATGAGGACGGAACGCCAGTAAAGCTAGGCGACACCACCACCCCGGTGCGCGCGCTCATCAAAGCCCACACCCACATCACCAAGGATGAGGCAGCTTTCCGCGACAGCCTGCCAGGCGTAGCACTCCATCAGGGCGAATACGACCTGTATCTCGATTGGGTGTACCAGTACAGCGTGGGCGCCTGGCGCACATCAGCCATGCGGCGCGAGCTGCTCGCGGGCAACTACAAGGCCGCGTGCGATGGCCTGCTCGACTACCGCAAGCTGACCAGTGCCCGCCAGGAGGGGCCGGGCTGGGTCGTGAGCAGGCGCGACGCCCAGGGCAAGCCCAGCCGCTGGGAGTTCGACTGCAGCACGCCCGGTAACAAGGTCTGCCGGGGCGTATGGACCCGCCAGCTTGAGCGCCACAAGAAGTGCATGGAGCTGCAGCAATGAAGACCCTCAAACGTATCTTGATGGGCGTTGCAGGCGCGGCCCTGATCGCCTTCCTCATCTTCTGCCTGGCCGTCATGTGGATGGTCGGCCAACTGCCCCATTGATGCCATGGCTGCTCGTCTGCTCATTGCCCTCGTTGCCGCCCTGGCTTTAGTCGGTGGCGGCTACTGGTGGGGTCACACCGCCGCCGACAACACCTGGCAGGCCAAGCACGCGAAAGCCCTGGAAGCCGAGCGCGAAGAGACCGCCAAGGAAACCAAGCGCGCCGACCAGGCAGCTGCCAACTACCTCACCGAACACCTTGACCAGGAAGACCGCTATGCCGCCCTCAACGCCACTTATCAGGACCTTCGCCGCCGTGTGCCTCTTGTTGTTCCTGGGCCTGTGGTTGTTGTCGCCCGCAGCGACCCGCCTGGGCCTGACTCGCCGGGCCCGGATGAGCGGAGTGCGCCTGCAACTGCTGTCGATAGCAGCCCTGTCCTCACTCTTGCTGCTGTCCGCATGTGGAACGGCGCCCTCACCGGCATCGACCAAGCGACCGGTGCCTGCAGCCTTGCTCGTCCCACCCAAAGCACCGACGCTGCTTGTGCCCAAGGCTCCGGGCTCACCCTCGACGACGCCTGGGCCAATCACGCAGCCAACGCCAAAGCCTGCGCAGATGACCGCCAGCGCTACCAACACCTGATCGATTTTTTAAACGGAAAGTGAACCCTCCATGCCAATGGAAAAAGACGAACTGATGCTGCTGGGAAAGATGGACGGCAAGCTCGACAGCATTACCGCCCACCTGGGCCGCCAGGATCAGCGCATCGACGCCCTCGACCAGCGCATGGAAGAGCGTCACAACGCCATCGACAAGCGCTTGCGCGTGGTGGAACAAAAGGCGGCAGTGGCTGGTGCCATCAGCGGCTCTGCCGTGTCCATCGGCATCGCCCTGGCTATCGAGGGCGTGAAGCAATGGCTGGGCCGTGGAGGCGCCGGACAGTAATGGCCCACGCATCCGAGAAGCGCACGCAGCTCCGGGGCCTGTATGTGTACCAGCGCCTACCGATGGAGACCGCCTGCAAGAAGGTGGGCGTGCCACGCAGCACCGCCAATCGCTGGAAGCAAGAAGCCGCCGACAAGGGCGACGACTGGGACAGCGTTCGCGCCGCCATGGCACTGGGAGACGATAACTTCGCCAGCCTGAGCAAGAAGCTGCTGGAAGACTACCTGGTGCAGCACCAGGCCACCATGGACCTGCTGCGCGAAGCCAAGGACATGGGGCCGATGCAGCGGGCAGAAACGCTCGCCAGCATGAGCGACAGCTTCAACAAGACGATGGCGAGCTTCAAGCGCCTGTCGCCCGAGTTGAACAAGCAGGCCATCCAGCTCGACGTGCTGCAGCGCCTGGTGTCGTTTGCCCAGGCCAAGTTTCCGCAGCACCTCACGGCCATGGTGGAGCTGCTGGAGCCCTTCGGTGAAGAACTGGCGAAGGTGAAGTAACGCCATGGCAAAGAGCAGCAAGGAGTTCCTCGAAGGCCTGGCCGCGTTGGCCGACGGCCTGCGCCGCCAGATCGACGCCAACCTCGACGGATGGGACGTAGCGCCAGAGGCCATTGCCGAGCGCCGCCGCAAGGTGTTCGACCCGGTGACCGGGTATGAATACTGGGACCGGAATTACTTCCCGCACTACGGCACCGCCGAGCCCAGCGCGCTGCACCAATACCTGTACAAGCGCCTGCCTGAAATGGTCAATGCATCCAGCGGCCAGCGGGACGCCCTGGCCGCCCCACGGGGTGAGGCCAAGTCCACCAAGGTGAGCATGTCGTTCGTTCTCTGGTGCGTGGTGACCGGGATCAAGTGGTATCCCGTAATCATCATGGACGCCTTCGAGCAGGCCGCAGAGATGCTGGAAGCCATCAAGGCCGAGCTGGAAGCCAACCCACGGCTGCAGGGGGACTTCCCCGAAGCCTGCGGCCAGGGCAAGGTCTGGCGTGCGGGCGTGATCGTCACGGCCAACGGCCGCAAGGTCGAGGCCTTCGGCTCGGCCAAGAAGATTCGGGGCCGCCGCCATGGCGCCCACCGCCCAGACCTGGCGGTGATGGACGACATCGAGAACGACGAGAACGTCACAACCCCGGCTCAGCGCGACAAGCTGCAGAAGTTCGTCACGGCTTCCGTATTGAACCTGGGGCCACCCGACGACAGCATGGATGCCATCCTCATCGGCACGGTGCTGCACTACGACTCGGTGCTTGCGCGCTTCCTTAAAAACCCGCTGTGGAACCGCAAGGTCTTTAAAGCCATCATCCAGTGGCCTGACCGCATGGATCTGTGGGAGCAATTTGAAGGGCTGCTGCTGGGCGCTGAAACGCCTCAGGAGGGCGAGGCCGCCGCCATGGCGATGTACCACGAGCAACAGACCGAGATGGACAAAGGTGCGGTGGTGAGCTGGCCCGCGCTGCGCCCCATCCACAAGCTGATGATCCGCCGTGCCCGAGAAGGCCACAGCGCCTTCGACAGCGAGCAGCAGAACGACCCGGTAGCGGGCGAGGATGCCCCCTTTGCCCACAGCATCCAGTTCTGGGTGAACCGCCTGGCCGAGTGGGTGTTCTATGGCGCGGCCGATCCATCCTTAGGCAGGCATGGCAACAGCCGCGACCCCAGTGCCCTGGGCATCGGTGGCTATCAGCGCACCACCGGCATCCTGGATGTGGTCGAAGCCAAGATCAAGAAGCGCACACCCGACCGGATCATCAGCGACATCATTGATTTTCAGCGGGAGTACTGCTGCATTGTGTGGGGCGTGGAATCGGTGCAGTTTCAGGAGTTCCTGCGCACCGAGCTGGTCAAGCGCAGCGCCCAGCTCGGCGTTCCGGTACCGGCACGCGGGTTGCTCCCCATCGCCGACAAGGTGCTGCGCATTGAAAGCCTGCAGCCGCACATGCACAACGGCCTGATCCGACTGCACCGCAGCCAGACCACGTTGACCGACCAGTTCCGCCACTTCCCCAAGGCCGATCACGACGATGGCCCCGACATGGTGGTGATGCTGTGGATGCTGGCCGTGACCGGTGGGGTTGCTGCCGCCGCCCAAGGTGGCAACAGCCAGGGCAGTCAACAGTCTGCCCGCGAGCGCTACGGACACACAGCCCAGCGCATGTTTCGGCGCGGCTGACCAGGGACTGCCATGACCGAAGACCAACAAAACGTTTTGATCATCCGGGGCCACATCGCGGGCCTGCCAGCCGCTGACCGCAAGGGGATCGAGCTGGCCGCGCAGAAGCTGCGCGAGGTGATCGCCCTTCACAACGACCATGGCCGCCTGGCGCTCGCCCTTGTGGGCGCCGAGCTGGCTGCAGAGGAATGACACCATGTGGCTGATAGATCGACTGAAAGAGGCCGTGGGCATCACCGCCGCCCCTGCCCAGCAATCCAACCCCGTCCGTGAGGCTGCATCTGCTCAAGGCGCAGATGAGCCCGGCTGGCGCCGCCTGAGCGGCGACGGCCTGAGCAACCAGAACGACCGCGACCTCTCGCCCATGGCGCAGGACCGTATGCAGAAGGTGGCCGAGTACCTTTGGCAGAGCAACCTGCTCGCCAACCGCCTGGTGGAGCTGCCTCTGGCCTACCTGCTGGCCGAGGGCGTCACTCTGCAGTGCAAAGATGAGGAGCACCAGAAGCTGCTCAATGCCTTCTGGTCGGACCCCATTAACAACTGGCCTTTAAAACTCACGCCCCGCGTGCGTGCCCTGGGCCTGCTGGGTGAGCAGTGCTACATCGCCAACGTGCGCGATGGGGATGGCTTTGTTCGTCTGGGCTACCTGGACCCGCGTCAGATCGCTACCGTGGTGACCGACCCGGACAACCCCGAGCAACCCATTGGCGTTGTGACCAAGCGCGACAACCGGGGTAAGCAGCACAAGTACCGGGTGATCGTGCTGGGCGAGGACAGCGACTTGTTCAGTGCAAACACCGCCCGCATCCGCTCCGAGGACTTCACGGACGGTGAATGTTTGCTGTACCAGCTAAACAAGTTCCCCAACGGCAGCCGGGGCCGCAGCGACCTGCTGGGGCAGATCGACTGGCTTGACGCCTACGACGAGTTTCTTTTCAACGAGCTGGACCGGATTGGCTACCTGCGCGCCTTTACCTGGGATGTGACGTTGACCGGGGCAGACCCCCAGGCCGTGAAGGACTATGAGAAGGAATTCAAGGCCCCGGCACCCAACAGCACCTTCGTGCACAACGACAGCGTGAAGCTGGAAGCCAAGAGCCCGAGCCTGCAGGCCGCCGACACCAGCGAGAGCGCCCGGCTGCTGCGCAATCATGTACTGGGCGGCAGCACCACGCCCGAGCATTGGTACGGCGGTGGCGGTGACGTGAACCGTGCCGCTGCCTCGGAGATGGGAGAGCCAACGTTCAAGATTTACACCGGGCGCCAAAACTTCCTGAAGCTGATGCTGGAAGAGATCGGCCGCTTCGTGCTGTGGCGCTCTGCCCAAGTCAGCGGCGTGAGGCCTGACTGGTCCGAGGACAAGTGGCAGGTGACGGCGGTCTTCCCCGAGCTGGTAAACCGCGACGTGACGAAGTTCGCCGCCGCCATGGCTTCGCTGGTCACAGCGGTGATCCAGATGATTGATGCAGGGCTGCTGACCGAGGAAACCGCCCTGAAGCTGGTAGCCGACGTGGCCCAGCGGTTCGGGCAGGACTTCGACGCCAAGACGGAACTGGATGCTGCACGTAAGGAGCATCAGGAACGCAAGAAGGCCAAGGCGGCGGAGGACAGCTTCAACCTGCCTGCCGACCTGCGCGACGCGCTGCAAGCGGGCAAGGTACAGCCCAAAGCACCGGAACCCGCCCCGGTTCCTGCAACGGCTGAACAGGCGTGACGCCCGAGCAAAAGCGTTTCGAGGCGGTGCTTAAGGAGCGCCTGGCGGAGCGCGCCCGGCTTCTCATTGGTGCCGACCAAAAGGTCGTGGGCCTGCTTCGGGACGCGTTGAGCCAGATCACGGCCCAGCTCGCAAGCCAGCCCGCCGAGTGGCAACAATGGCATCTGACCAGGCTACGGGACCAGATCTCGACCGTGCTCGTCGCAACAGGTCAAAAGGCAGGGGCGGAAACCGACTTGGCCCTGCGAGATGCCTGGCAGCAAGGAGAGGACCTGGTGGACAAGCCGTTGGCCGCCGCAGGGCACGCGGTGGAGATGCGCCTCACGGCCCTGGATGCCAGGGTGTTGTCTGCCATGCGCACCTTCGGCCACGAGCGCTTGAACAACGTTGCGGCCGAGGCCTTGGGCAAGATCGGCCAGCAGCTCGGCCTGGTCACGATTGGCAGTGTGACGCCCTTCCAGGCCATCAAGGCAGTTCAGGCACTCCTGGAAAGCGACTCGACCAGGCGCGCCACCACCATCGTACGTACCGAGGTAAGCCGGGCGTTCGCCGTGGCATCCAAAGAGCGTCTTGTGCAAGCAGCCCCTCTGGTGCCAGGCCTCGGCAAGCAGTGGCGGCGCAGCGGCAAGATTCACAGTCGCTGGACCCATGACCTCATGGACGGACAGGTCGTGGATGCGGGTGAGTCCTTCAAGGTGCCCAACCCCGGTGGCGGCATTGACCTGATGCAGTGCCCTCACGACCCCAAGGCCCCGCCCGAACAGGTGATCAACTGCGGCTGCCTCGCCATTCCCTACTTGAAGAGCTGGAAGGTAGCCACCCCGGGGGCCAAGCCGTTCACTGAGCTGGAGCTGAAGCTGGATGCGCGCAAGGCGGCCCTGGACAAGGCGGCGAAGGATGCAGGACGTCGGCAGGAATGAGAGGGTGCGAGCTGTTGCGGGCCACAGCGCTTTAAACCGTTCCGCTGCGGCACCCCCCTAGGAATTATTCCGAACCCATCCTGCTGGGCCATTTAAAGTGTGTTTAAAAGTATCGAGCGTGATTTAATGCCCCCAACAAAAACCGAGCTTGAGGGCTACAGATGGAAGAGGTCAAGGTTTCGTTTTACAAGGTCAAATCCTGTGGGTACTACCCCAGGGGGAATCACAAGAATCCAAAATTTGGTGGACTTGACGAAATTCTGGCGGATCTTGGCCGCTGGGGGGCAGGCAAGAAACTTGGTCACACCAAGACATTTCAGCCGAATGACGGTGGGAATCTATTGCCGGTGTACTTGGTTGATGTGACTCAATCTGGGGATGCTTGGTTGCTGAGGCTATGGAACGAAGTCGCCAATACGGATGGCAAAGTGGCCTCGATAAACGGTGAAGCGCCGGTTGGACGAGCGGAAGTTGCCGAAACAGAAGTTGAGGAAGGCCACATTCCGGGGCATGCCACCTACTTCTGGATACTTCCCGGGGAGGGCCTTATTGCAAGTGTCCGCTTTCAACACCCAACTGCCGGCTTCTACGGTTTGGCAAAGTACATGCGCAGCTTCGTTACACGGTTTACATCGTACGTTGCGTGGGGAGACCCTAATCAAGCAGGTCAACGTGACATTCTGGGATATCGCGCCAACCCAAATGATGTCCCTGAGTTTCTGCGAGCGCGTTTTCAGGCAGAAGTATTTGTGAAACCTGGCCCACTCGAATTGATTGTGAAGAATGCAGCAAACATTCGAAAGCTCAAGAAGAGAGCCAAACTAGATCTGACCATTCGTGCGGAACGGAGCCTGTTCCAACGACTGCTTGTTGGCATGCATCTCGCGAATCACCGGACGGTACAGCAAGAAGCCACCATGAACTACGAGGTTTCAGTTCAAGGCTTGCAGCAAGATGAGGTACGTGAAATAGTTGCTAGCTGGAACGACGAGGATGGAGACGACACCGACTATGGTTTCGTTTTTCACGGCGATGCTCAAACGCATTGGCTCGGCAAAGAATACGTGCGAGAAACGCTCGCGCTTGAAGTGGAGCGCGACAATACTGAGTTGGTCCGTCCAGATTCCTTGCTGCGTGAGCTTGCTAGGCACAAGCAGTATCTTCTTGGTCGATTGAACTAAGGAATAGATGTGTTGCGTAGGGTGATCGGTTGGACTCTGGCTGTTGCGGCCGTGCTCGCAGGGGCTTGGTTTGGCCGAAAAGTTCCCTTTGCCGAACAGTGGCCAATGTATGAAGGGCTACGTACCACAGCTGCAATCATTTTCGGTGTGATTGGCGCCTGGCTCGCCATCATCTATCCAGAACGATTGAAACTGTCGTTCAAACCTGCAAACCATACCGGGCCGAAGGAAACCGGTGTCGGGCAGCTCTTCAGTCCGGTAGTCAACTCCACATTGATCCTAGGCGCTATTCTGGTCATTGGTGTTGCGGCCCCCATCGCCAAGAAGTATCCAATGCCTTTTGACATCGAGTGGTGTAGAGGCATCTCCTATGGCGTTCTCGTTGCTCTGACACTCTTTCAACTGTGGACCGTTCTTTTGACCTTGGTGCCAGCGAGCACTATCAAGTCATTTGTAGATCATGAGGATGGCGCCAAGCGAGCTTTGGAAAGCCTCACGGTTCTGAATCAGAAGCCAAAACCATAGCCATTCCCCCTTTCCGTCATTGAGGCCGACACACGTCGGCCTTAGTTTTTTGTGCCCCCCTCGGCACAGTCACTCCATCGCAACCCGCCGCCCCGAGCGGCTCACATGGATGGAGTGATGCATGTCCGCAACCCAGACCCCGCAGCCCGAGAACGACAAGGGCAAGTCCAAAGAACTGACCATCGCCGAAGCCGCCAAGCGCGTACAGCGAACGGTGGTCGAACTCGTGGACGGCAAAGGCGAAGAAGGAAAAGCCGCCAAGGTGCCCCGCGAAAAGCGCGTGGCCGTCAAGGCTGAAGAAGTCCTGTCCTTCAAGGATTACGGCACCCATGTGGTCGTAGTCACCAAGGACGGCCAGAAGCTCACCAGCACGGGTGAGGAGTAAGCCCGCATGAAGTGGGCTCAACTCATTGCAGCGCTGGCGGCCTGTGGCGGCTTGCGCACTGCGGCAGCGGTGGACACCGCCCTGCGCGAGGCCGCAGCCGCCCCGGAGCGCGACTTCCGCCAACTCATCGACGTGGTGCGGGCAGCGATCTCGGAGCAGATCAACAACGGGCGCCTTCCCGAGCAGCGCCGGTACATCGGCCTGTCGGCCATCTACAGCGACCGCGCCGTGATCGAGCTGGACGGCAAGCACTTTCAATACAGCTACTCCTTCAAGCACATCGCGGGGACTGACCAGGTGGTGCTGGGCTCTCCCATTGAGGTCGTGGAGCAGTACGTCCCCACCGCGCCCACCCCAGCACCCGCTCCAACTATTCCGGCCGCTGCGCCCGCAGCAGTGCGCGAGGCTGTGGGCAGCGAGGCCTTCCGCGAGGCCGCTGACGGGTCTATCGAGGTGACCCTCATCCGCTCCGGCCGTAGCGGCAACCGCAACTACTACCCAGACGCCACGCTGCGCGAGGCAGCACACATGTTCGAGGGCGTGCGCGTGTTCACCAAGAGCGACGCAGAGCACATCGCGGGCAAGGGCAAGGACGTGCGCAACCTGATCGGCGGCATCTATGGCGTGCGCTTTGTGGAAGGCAAGGCGCCCGACACCGGGGCACTGGTGGGCACCTTTAAAGCCCTGGACCCCACAGATGCAGCGGTCACCAAGATGACCGAATCCGTCAAGCGCGGCATGCAGAGCCTGCTGGGCCTCTCCATCGACGCGGACGCCCGCACCAAGCAGCGCAAGGCCGGGACCGAGACCCTGCGCGAGGCCGTGAAGTTCACCAAGGTGCACTCCGTTGACCTGATTGTCGAACCGGGCGCTGGCGGCGGCCTGGATCGCCTGACTGAAGCCGCCGCCGACCAACCTCTCAACAACCCTGAAGGAAATGCAATGCCTCTCTGGAAGCAACGCCTGCTGGAGGCCATCAAGGCCAAAGACCCCGCCAAGCACGCCACCATCAACGCCGAGACCATCGGTGACGATGAGCTGGTGACCCTGCACGAAGCCGTGTGTGGCTCCCTGGTGCCCACCGCGCATGGTGCGACCCGCATCACCGAAGGCCAGGGCGACAACACGCCCCTGACCCGTGCCGACCTGGAAGTGTTCACCCTGCGTGGCGCAGCCCGCGAACGCATCAACGCGGCCAAGCTGCCCCAGGCCGCCAAGGACCGCCTGCAGGCGCTGGTATCCATCGCTGGCGCCGACCGCCTGACCGAGGCCGCCGTGGGCGACCTGATCAAGGCCGAGGGCGAGTACATCGCCCGCATGACTGAGAGCGGTACCGTGCGCGTGCCGATGTTCGGCGAAGGCTCCATTGTGGTGGGTGACCGTAGCCTGACCATGCGCGACATGCTCGACGCCTTCTGGGACCCTACCCACAAGGACCACGGCCGCGTGCAGTCCTTCAAGGAGTGCTACATCGAAATGACGGGCGACCGCTTGGTGACCGGCCGTCTCCGCGAATGCGACCAGTCGCGCCTGGCGGAATCGCTGGGCAGCACGTCCCTGGGTGAGGTGCTGGGCGACAGCGTGACCCGCCGCATGCTGGCCGAATACCGCGCTGCGGTGGACTTCGACGGTTGGCGCCAGCTCGTGAGTGTGGTGCCGGTGAACGACTTCCGTATGCAACACCGCACGCGCTGGGGTGGCTATGGCGACCTGCCCACTGTGGCGGAAGGCGGCGACTACCTACCGCTGACCAGCCCCGGTGATGAGGAGGCTACCTACAAGGCGGGCAAGAAGGGTGGCACGGAAGACATCACCCTGGAAATGATCAAGAACGACGACGTGGGTGTGATTCGCCGTATCCCCACCAAGTTGTCGCGCGCTGCCAAGCGCACGCTCGCCAAGTTCGTGTTCGACTTCCTGCGCACGAACCCGGTGATCTACGACACGAAGGCGCTGTTCCACGTCGACCACAACAACTTGTTCGCGGCGGCACTGTCGAAGGCCGAGCTGGCGGTCCACCGTCTGGCGATGCTCAAGCAGACCGAGCTTTCCAGCAACGACCGCATCGGCATCGCCCCTTCGCGGCTGGTGGTTCCCTCCGACCTGCAGGAGGCCGCTGTTGATCTGTTCAAGCTGTCCACCAACAACGAGAAGACGTTCATCCAGTCCCTGACGATGAACATCATCCCCGTGTGGTACTGGACCGATGCCAACGACTGGTGCACTGCAGCCGATCCGGCAGACATCCCCGGCATCGAGGTGGGCTTCCTGGACGGGCGCGAAGAGCCCGAGCTGTTCGTGCAAGACACACCCAACGTGGGCTCGATGTTCGCGGCCGACAAGCTGACCTACAAGATTCGCCACATCTACGGCGGCGCTGTGACCGACTACCGCGCCTTCACCAAGGCCGTGGTGGCGTAACGCACTGGACACACCCAGCGGCGCGAAGCGCTTCGGCGCAACAGGCTGGTGGCCTGACAAAGCACCCGGCCCACCCTGCAAGGGGTGGGTTGTCCAAGGCCCCGGACCTGGAGCCTTCGGCAACCCAGCCGACCAACAACCCTTCTTTAAACAGGAATCGACCCACCATGGCTTTGGCCGATTTTCAGGCGCTGCTGAGCGATCTGGCCCGCGATCAAGCCTCAGTGCTGACTGTGGACACACGCGCCCGCGCGCTGGAAGCTGCCCGTCTGCAGTACAGCGCGGACCTTCCTCGCCGCCTGATGGGCGATGTGACCTGGCCCGGTGGTTCACTGGCCCCTGCGCCGGAAGGCTGGACGGACGGCGCATGGATTCAAAGCGCTGAGTACCCCATCGGTCGAGACCCGATTGCGGTTATCGACGTGTCGGCCTACCTGTCTCCCACTGGCTGGCAGCTCATGGCAGCGGACCAAGTGGCAGTGGGTGGCGTGGTCCGCGTGAAGTTCATGGCCGAGCATGCGCTCTCGGCCACTGAGGACACCATTCCAGCACGTCACCGCCTGCCTGTGGCGCAGTACGCGGCGCACCTGCTGTGCCACCAACTCGCAACCCACTACAGCGCACAGCGCGAGAACAGCTTTGGCTCGGACGCCAGCATGACAGAGACACGTGCGCGTGAGTTCGCCGCCAGGGCCAGGGAACTGCGATCTGCCTACTACGCTGGGGTTGGCGTCTCTGACCCATTCACATCGGCAGCGGGCGGCAGCTCTGGCTCAACCGCCGCTGCAGGCGTTGTGACCTGGCCGAGCCGTAACCCGCGTCACCGCCTGGTGCAGCGAGGTGGCTTGTGAACCTGTCCATCAGTCTCGGCGGATTGCAGTCGTTCGCACAAGGGCTGCGTGAGGCACCGGCCTATACGGACCAGGTGCTGCAGGAGACCATGACCGAAGCCACGTTGCTGGTGCAGCGCGAATGGCAGGAGAACATGCCTCGCGTCTCCGGCCTCACGGCCAGGAGCATTACCAGCGACGTAGCCAGCACACCGGCTGGCGTGCTGGGCACCGTGAGCAGCAGCCAGCCCAATGCACTGTTCCTGGAGCTGGGCACCCGCCCCCACATGCCCCCCGTCGCTGCGATTGAACCTTGGGTTCAAGCGGTCCTGGGCATCCGTGAACCCAAGGAGGTCAAGCGTGTTGCCTTCCTGGTGGCCCGCAAGATTGCGCGTGAGGGGACACCTGCGCAGCACCCCATGGCGCGTGCCGTCCAGTCCACCGAGGGGCAAGTGGCAGCAATGTTTGACCGCGCCGCCGCCAAAGTGGCGGCCCACCTGGTGGGAGCGCGCAAATGACGATGCCCAACACCCTCGCCGCTTCGCGTACCGCATTGCTGGCCTTGTTGCGTTCCGTGTCTGCTGTCGGCGTGGTGCATGCGTGCGAACGGTATGCAGACGGTGAGCTGGGGTTTAAACAGGCCTACCTCTACACCCATGCCGATCCTGCCACGGATGCCTTTGCCAATGAGCCACATATCCGTGGCTGGTACGTGCGGCGCACGGCGACCTCGGAGGTCAATGCCAACGGACGCATCCTGAACGAACACACCTGGCTGGTGCGCGGCTATCTGTCCTTCCAGACCGCCATTGACAGCGAGCTGATCTTTGACGACCTGGTCGAGCGCATGCGTGATGCGGTGCGCGTGGACGGCTCCTTGGGCCTGCCTGGACTGTTGGGCTCGGGTCTGTCCGAAGAGCGAGGCGTGCAGGTTGCCAGCGCCGGTCCGGTGCTCTTCGCCGGTCTGCTGTGCCACAGCGCGGCGCTCGAACTCAAAACCCGCAACTGGGCCGAATGGAGAAAGCCATGAAACAAATTCCCACCAGGTCGAGAAACAAGGCCGCTCAACCTCCCGCGCCACCCGCGATGGAGCAAGTGATTCTGGCCCGGGAGCACGAGCACCTGGGCCAGAAAAAACCACCTGGCACACCCCTTGTCGTGCATCCAGAAACTGCCCGATGGCTGCGCGCCGTGGGCGTAGTTGCCCCCTTACCCACCACCACCAAGGATTGATCTATGACCTCTGCAGCCATCATCAAACGCATCTTCGCACCCGCAGGCTATATGGGCCAGGTGTACGCCCGTGAGCGCGGTACTACGGCCGCTCCCATGCCCATCGGCAACGTCCTGGAACTGGAGCTGTCCCATAAGGAGGATGTCCAGAAGCAACCAGACATGACGGCTCTCGGCGGCGGCACCCACGCAGAGATGCGCCGTGTAACCGATGTCGAGATCAAGATGAAGCTAGCCGACCTGAACGTGACCAACTTGGCGCGTGCGTCGCTGGGCACCGTGCAGGGAGTGGATGCCGGGACGGTTGCGAACGAAGCGCAAAAGGTCACTCGGGGTGGTCTGCTGCGCACCGTGCACATCGGCCCAAAGAACCTGACGCTGCGCAAAGGCAGCACGGCGGGTACAGCAACGGCAACGGATGAGCAACACTCCGGGGTGAACAAAGGAGCCCTCGTGCCGCTTTTGCACCTGACTGCAGCGCCTGCCACGAACGTCAGCATCCGAGTGGGAGCAGACGAGGCCACGGCGACACCACTGACGGCTGCGGGCAACTACACCGTGGTCGCAGGGGGTATCCAGGTAGCAGCAGATGCGCCCGGCGTGGTCGATGGCTCCGTCTTTTGGGTGAACTACACGTATGCCACGGTGGGCGACCTGATTGCCGCAGCTGGCAACTACGAAGTGCGTGCTTCCGGTGTCTACGTGCTGCCGGATGCCGTGGACCTGGCCGACGATGACGATGTGAAGCTGAGCTATGAGTACGGCAGCTACGCCATCATCGAAGCCCTGACGACCAAGGCCAAGGAGCTGGAGCTGATCTTTGAAGGGCTCAACGAGGCTGACGACGGCAAGCCATGCATTGTGGAAATCTGGCGTGCAAGCCAGGGGGTGGCGTCTGCCATCGGTCTGCTGGCCGACAAGGGCTTCGCAAGTCTGCCGGTCACCGGCGCCGTCCTGAAGGACGACACCAAGAGCGGGGTCGGCGTCAGCAAGTACTACCGCGTGCGCAAGGTCTGACGACGACCCATCCACTCCCCCCAAACGAATAAGGCCGACATTTGTCGGCCTTATTTTTTTGTGCTTCGCGCGAGACAGTTACGTCATGGCAGCTACTGCTGGCGCTTGAAAAACGGGTTCAGAACCAGCCAGGTGATGAAGGCGCCCAGGCCAAAAAAGGCCACAAAGCCAACGGCCATGCCAATCGACACGAAGCCACCTGCAGCAAGCAGGAACGCAACACACAGCAAAAAGAGGATCGGGCGCATGCCTGCATTGTAAGAAAACATGGCCGACAAGCAAGTCAGTGCAGAACTCCGCGTTGGTGTCTCGGGCCGTGAGTCAATCACAGGCCTGGCGGATGACCTGGACGACGTCTCCAAGGTACTGACAGGCGAGCTGTCGAAGTCCGCCCAATCGGCCGCAGCCCGGTTGCGCGAGCTGGCCGAACAAGACGCCGCGATCTCTGCCTTCTTGCAACTGCAAACCGAGGCACGCGACGCGGGCCGTGCCCTCAAGGCGGCAGAAACCGAGGCCGCCAACTATGGTCGACAGATTGCGGCCATGGGGCCACCTACCGCCCAGGAAGCAGCCGCGCAGCAGCGCCTGCAGGCGGGGGTCGATGCTGCACGTACAGCCTTGAGCCAGCAGGAGCAAGCCCTATCTGGCGCTCAGGCCGCACTGCAGCGGTTTGGTGTGTCCGGGCAGAACGCCCGGGATGCGCAGCAACGACTGCGCCAGGAAGTGGCCGGAGTCCGTGAGACCATTCAAGACCTGGTCCCCGCCTACCAGGGGGCCGCCACCGGAGCTTCCAATGCCGGTGAGACCATGGTGCGCACACACCGCCAGATTGGTGATGGTGTGGAGTCCATCAGCCAGCAACTGGCCCGACTCCAGAGCTTCTACGCAGCCCTGCAGGGCTTCCAGGGTTTAAAGACCATGGCATCGGACCTGGCGGAGACCGCCGACCAGGTCAACAACCTGCAGGCCCGTTTGAAGCTGGTGACCGGCGAGGGTGACAACTTCACGCGCTCCTGGAACGAGGTCACCCAGGTTGCATTACGCACCCACAGTGCCCTGGAAGAGACGGGCGTTCTGTTCACGCGCCTGGCGCAGGCTGGCAAGGATGCGGGCCTGTCTACTGTCGCGGCTAGCACCCAGGCCTTGGCACTGACCGAGACGATCAACCAGACGATCCAGCTCAGCGGCGCCAGCGCTCAGGCGTCCAGCGCGGCGATTACCCAGCTGGTGCAAGGCTTGCAGGGCGGCGCTTTGCGCGGCGATGAATTCAATTCCGTCATGGAGCAGAGCCCGCGCCTGGCGCGCGCGTTGGCGGACGGCCTCGGCGTCACCACTGGGGAACTTCGCAAGATGGCAGAGGCTGGCTTGCTCACCAGCGACACCGTCATCAAAGCACTGCAGGGGCAAAGCCAGACAGTCGCTGCTGAGTTCTCGAAGCTGCCACCGACGGTGGGCCGGGCGCTGCAGGACTTGTCCACCCAATGGACCCTCTATGTCAGCGAGACCGACAAAGCTACCGGCGCCAGTGCGATGGCAGCCTCTGCGATCAGCGCACTCGCCAACAACCTCAAGACCGTCGCAGGCCTTCTGATTGACGTTGGGCAGGCCACTGCTGCCTTCATGGCACTTCGGCTCGCTCAGCACTTCCTGGGCATCGGCGTGGCCGCACAGGCCTCGGCAGCAGCGGTGGCCGCGAACAACGTGCAAATGGTCGCCTCTGGCAACGCAGCAGCGACAGCCGCAGTGGGTGCCAGCCGATTCGCCACGATCCTTGCCAGCCTGCGCACCTTCACCCTGATTGGTCTGATCGCCAACTTCAAGGACATCGGCACCGCGATTGGTGAGGCCGCCGCCAAGCTGGCGGGATACAAGGACCGTACCGATGAGCTTGCCCGCGCGGACAAGCTGGCGGCAGACATTGCCAAGGAGGCAGCAGCAGACAGGGCTCGCCTGGCTACTGCCATTCAAACCGCAGTTGAACGCACTTTCGATCTGTCAAAGGCAGCACGCTCGGGTGTCGCAGAGTTTGAGAAGCTGAGCAAGGAAGGGGTTGTCACCGCCGAAGCGCTCAAGAAGGCGACCGACGCTTTTGACCTATCGAAGGTTCAAGGTATCCGGGACTTCTCCGCCGTGCTCGAAAAACTCGCAGCGGACGGAAAGATATCGCTTACGGAGTTACAGGCTGCATGGTCGAAAGCGTTGGACGGCAAGGACCTCGCGGAATTTGAGGTTAAGGCGCGAGCCGCATTCTTTGCCGCACGCAGTGAAGCGGAGAAGGCTGCGAAGGCAGTTCGCGATGCCCTTGAGCAAGGTGTGACTGGTGAGCCATTGGCGGCGCTAAAGGCAAAGGCAGAGGCCGCCTTCGCTGTGCTCACCAAAGAGTCAGAGCGATCCACTCAGTTGATGGATTCTCTTCTCCGGGAGGCAGTCAAGCGCACGGGACTTGAGTTTGAACAGCTCCAAGGTCGAGTGGGGGCCACTTCCCGCAGCGCCATCAACGACGTGGAAGCCATCATCGCGGGCCTGGACAAGCTCAAGGCCGAGGGGGTGGACACCGGGCGCGCGCTCACCGCGTCACTGAGCAAGGCCATTCAGTCGGCAGACAGTGAAAAAGCGCTGGAGACCGTGCGCTCTCAGATCGAGCAGGTTCGCAAGGTCCTGGGCGACAAGATCGCTGATGGCTTGCTCGACCAGGCCAAGGAAAAAGCCATCGCCCTGAAAGATGCCCTGGACCAAGCTACGCCAGGCATCAACAGCGTGCGCGAGGCGCTGAAGCAGTTGGGCGTAACGTCCGACGAGACGCTCAAGAAGACGGCAACCGATGCCAAGGAAGCTTACGACACGCTCACTGCCAGCGGCACTGCGAGCGCCCGAGAGCTGGGCGAGGGCTTTAAACGGGCTGCGGAGGCGGCCATTGCAGCAAACAAAGGTGTCGCCCCAGCCTGGGTCGAAGGGCAAGCGGCAGTTCGCGGCTACGAGGTCCAGCTCGACGCTGCGGGCAAGGCAACGCTGAAGCTGCGCGACTCCATTGAGCAGACCGGTGCATCCAGCGGTCGCGTTGCGCCAGGTATGCAGCGCGACTGGGGTGGCGTGACCTCGGCGATCCGTACCTCAACGCAGGCCCTGCAGGAATACCAGCGCCGCATGCAACAGACCTACGGCCGTCCGGGAGAAGGCGACAAGGGCTTGTTTGAACGCGGTCGGTTCTCCAGCAACGGGCAGGAGCTGGGTGGTGGTGTGCAGGAAGTGGGCACGGGCGGCTCGCAGTTCCGCAACAAGGACGGCTGGTCGAGCGACGCCATGGGGCGTGCGCTGACCCAGGGCATATGGACTCGCACCGCAATCATCGACTACCTCAAACAGGCCGGGCTTGATGAGCTGCTCGCTCGGAAGCTCTCTGAGCAATTTGTCGATGCCAACGGCAAGGTTCCATACACGGCCAAGGATGTCCAAAAGCGGTGGGCTGGAAAGTTCGGCACGTTGTCAGAAGCGCTGGGCAACATGGCCGAGCACTACAAATACACCGACGAAGGCAACGCCGAGGCAGACCAGATGCTCGACTTCGAAAGAAGAAGGCGCACCACTCCTCAAAGAGGTCCGGCAACGTCTGCAGGCGGGAGTGGCGGCTCTTCGGGCGCCACCTACGTCTCCAACATCACCATCGACGGCCAGCCCACCACCGTGCGCTTTGCCGACGCAGAGAGCCAGGGCAAGGGTGAAGACCTGTTGCGCAGGCTGGCTCGGGCCAAGAGCACCGCTGTCCGTTAAACCCCATGAGCATCACCCTGACTTACAGCGGCACGACCGCAACCCTGAGCGACCGCCTGCACTGGGCGGATGAGTTCGACTGGTCCCCGGTCGAGCAGGCCACGGGCTATAGCACCACTGGCGCTCTGCTGGTGGACGTGTCCCTCAAGCAAGCGGGCCAGCCCATCACGCTGGAAGGCACCGACACCAACGCCTGGATCAGTCGCGCCCTGTGCAGCTCCTTGCAGGCCTGGGCCAAGCTGCCAGGTATCCAGCTCGAGCTGGTCCTGCGTGGCGAGACGCACCTGGTCATCTTCGACCACGCCAAGGGCGGCTTCTCGGCCCAGCCGATCTGGAAGCTCCTGGACGGCGAGATCACGCCCGAGCTGTTCTACCGCCCCACCTTCCGTTTTCTGAAAGTCTGATCCATGACCATCCTTGAAGGCGACATCAAGCTGCTCGCGTCCCGTGTGATGGACGACGTGCCCGAGGGCGGCGGCGGCCCCACCGGCAACGTCATCCCCTACGGCGGCAGCAACCACATCTTCCGCGACATCACCGAGGCCGACCGGGCCGGTGGCGCCGTGAGCGTCATGCAGGTGCACGCGGCTGTGATGACCAACAACGCCGAGCCCTACATGGGCGCGAACTTCATCCTGTCCATGCCGCCCACCGACCCCAACGTGTCGGTGACCCTCGCCAAGTGCAACCTGTTCGCCCGCCGCACCGAGATCGCGGCGGCCATTGCCAACTACCTGATCAAGGCGTCCGAGTGGTCTGGCTACCTGCTGGAGAACCATGTCCAGGGCCAGCGGAACATTCAGCTTTTCCACCGGCCTGGCACGGCCACGCCGCCCATCGGCCGCACCCTGGTGCTGATCTACAACGAAGGCCTGGCGGGCGAGCGGGTCCAGTACGTGCGGGTGACCAAGGCCACCACCGAAACACGGGTGTTCACGTACAACAGCAACGGCACCTATGTGGACTTCCTGGGCTCGGTCACCCAGCTCGACCTCTCGGACAGCCTGCGTTTTGACTTTCCGGGGAGCCCACCCGACCGGGGCTTCGGCCGCGCGGCAGGCAAGACCATGATCCGCGACACCACCGTGGCGGATGCGGCCGAGTACTACGGCGCTGCCCCCACCGTGCTGGCCGGAACCATCGGCGACACGAACGTGAAGGTGGACAGCATCTACACCCAGCTCGTCCCCAACTCGCGCACCGAGACCTCGGCACTCGACCAACGCCCGGCCGCAGCGCGCTCCATCGTCCTGGCCGAGGCTCCGCGCCGGGTGGAGATCGGGGTAGCTGCCCACACCCAGCGCATCAAGATCGGTCAGGAGAACCGGGGGTTCAATTACGTCTTCATGCTCAAGCCGCTCCCAGAGCCAGGCTCGGTCACGATCAGCTGGAGAGCGCTGGGCACCTGGTACGAGCTGCAGGACGATGGCGCAGGCGCCTTTGCAGGCAGTGGCGCAGGCCAGCTCATCTACGGCACGGGCAGCGGCAGCATCACACTGCCCGTCCTGCCCGACGCAGGCAGCGCGATCATCATCCAGTGGGGGGAGCGCGTCGGCTTCACCAACCGCAGCACCCAAGGGGCCGCCATCCGCGCCCCGGAGTACTGCTGGACGTTGGAGCATGAAGGCGTTGTGCCTGGCTCGCCCGTGTTCACCTGGTACAGCGCCGGAGTGCTTCGGACCGCCACCACGAACGCCGCAGGTGTCATCAGCGGCGACGCATCTGGCCTGATCGACTACCCCAGCGGGACGGTGCTGCTGCGCACCGTGTACCTGCCTGACGCGGGTGGGGAGATCAGCACCGCCTACGACACCGACCAGGTCGTCACAGAAATCCTCGCCCCCGGCGCCCCGGATGCCGGCGGCTTCGTCGCCCTGGCGCTGCAGCAGCAGCCTGCGGCCAGCACCCTGCAGATCGAGTGGGCCACGGCCCGCGCTGTCAGCAACACCAGCGGCGGCAGTCTGACCAACACCAACGCCACCAAGACGGTCGACGTCACGTACACCATCCGCACGGTGCCCGAATACCGGGAGCCTGAGTCGACGACCGGCTTGTACGTGAACTGGCCTCGCAGCTCCTAAAGGGACCGCCCTATGACCATCGTATACGTCTCGCGGCCCTTCACCGTGACCAAGTCCAACACCAACTCCAGCTCCCTGACCCAGGAGACCGGGCGCACGGCCGACGACAAGCTCGTGGTGGTGCACACCGTCACTGACGACGGGGCGGGCTCCTTCATCAACAGCCTGGGCACCGTCAACTACGCCGCCAAGGCTGTGAGCCTGCGCATGGTTCGCGCAGACCGCACCACCGAGGCCTACAAAAGCGACTTTGACACCGCCAAAGAGTTTTCTGACACGGTGGGCGACGGCAATGGAACCACTACCACCAACAGCCGCAAAGGCGCGGAATACGCGACGGCGAGCGTGGGTGAGGAAGTGCTCGCGGGCTCCAGCGTGGTGGCCCGCTATCGGGTTGCACCGGCCGTGATCACCCACCGCACCGATTCATTCCAGCCCGAGGCCATCGTCATTGATCTGTGCCCCTATACGTCCGATGCCATCGTGCCTGGCAGCGTGCAGTTCCTCTGGATGGGCCAGACCTATACCGACTTCGAGGGCGTGATCTATCGGGGCCGCACTGCGGGCAATCCCGGCATCGACTCGGGCCGCATCGACTACGCCGCAGGCACTGTGCGCATGACCGACTACGTGGTGGGGCCGAACCCCAACACGATCACGCTGCAGAGCCTGTGGACGCGCCGCAGCGCCTGGAAGACCGCCAGCCTGTTCATGCGCACCCAGGCGGCCCCGATCAAGCCCACCGGCTTCGTGCTGACGCTCACCGACACGGCGGGCAACGCACTCACGGCCACGGGCGATCTGAACGGCAACCTGCAGGGCACCCACATCTGGGGGCACATGGACTACCTGACCGGCGTGGTCGAGCTGCAGTTCGGGGACTTCGTGCTGGATTCCACATTGACCGCCGCGCAGCAGGCCGAATGGTGGTACGACCCCGCTGAAGTCGGAACGGTGGAGGCGGGCAAGATCTGGCGGCCGTGGCCGGTGGACCCGACCACCCTGCGCTACAACAGCGTGGCGTACTTCTATCTGCCGCTGGATGCGGACATCGTGGGCCTGGACCCTGTGCGCCTGCCGCCCGATGGCCGGGTGCCCAAATACCGCGTGGGCTCGTATGTGGTGATCGGCCACACAGGCGTGGTGCCAGCCGCCGTTTACAGCGCAGGCCAGACCATCAACTGCGCCCGGGAGCGCCTGTCCCGTGTCTACCTGGTCGGCGCTGACGGCCAGCTTATCCGCACGGGCTACAGCCCCGATCTGAACGCGGGCACCATCGCCGTGACCGATGTGACCGGCTGGGTGCAGCCCGTGACGGTGAAGCACCGCATCGAGCAGATGGCGCGCGTAGCCGACGTGCAGATCGACGGCACGCTCAAGCTCACCAAGCAGCTCGCCCACAACTTCCCGGTGGGCTCCATCGTGTCGAGCGCCGTCATGGCGGGCAACCTGCGCGCCCGTGCCTTACCCGTGTTTGACCAGCAGACCTGGGACGGCGTGAGCTGGGCCGACGTCACAGTGGGCAACCCAGCACCCGCCACCTACAACGACGGTGCTTTCCCCGTGGTGGTGACCAACGCGGGCGCCGTGACCGAGCGCTTTGCCCTGCGTGTCCTCACCGGAGGCACTGACGTCGAGGTGATCGGCGAGCACGTGGGCAACCTGGGCACCTTCAGCCGCAACACGGCCATCGCCCCGATCAACCCGATCAGCGGGGCGCCGTACTTCACGCTCGCGGCTGCGGGCTGGGGAGCGGGCTGGGTGCCCGGCAACACGCTGTTCCTGCCCACGGTGGGGGCGTATTTCCCGCTGGTGGCGATCCGCGCCACGCAGCCCTCCGAGGCCATCGGTACCGACTACGCCTTTGAACTGACCGAGCGCGGTGATATCGACCGCACGCCCACCAACCCCGTCATCTAAACCGCCACCATGATCTACACCTTCGACTCCGCCATGACGGGCGCCCCCGTCCTCTCTGGTTCCGCTGGCGCTCTGCGCGCGTTGGTCAAAGCCTGCCTGGTTGACGGCTTCGGTGCTGGCGCCGTGGCGACGCTCACCGTGGCAGCGGGCATCGCCACCGCCACTTTTCCGGGCGCGCACCCCTACCGCGTGGGCTCGGTGAGCCAGTTCGCAGGGGCAACGCCTGCAGGCCTGAATGGGCAAAAGCGCATCCTCTCCATCACCACCAACGCCGTGACCTATGCCGCGCCTGGCATCGCAGACGGCGCGGCCACCGGCACCATCACCCACAAGGTGGCGGCTGCAGGCTGGCAGGAGCTGTTTGCTGGTGCACTTGCCAATGTGCTGTGCGTCAAGCCCACCGTGCCCGAGGCCACCGGCTGCGTCCTGCGGGTGGATGACACGGGCACCATCAATGCCCGCGTGCGTGCCTACGAGAGCATGACCGACGTGTCGACCGGGGCTGGGCCAACGCCGCTGGAGAGTCAGCTCGCGGGCGGTCTGTACTGGCCCAAGAGCAGCGTGGCCAACGCCACGGCGCGGCCCTGGTATCTGGTCGCCGACGAGCGTGCGTTCTACCTGGCGGCTGACCCTGCCGGTGCAGGCCGCTTCACCCTGCTGTTCGCAGGCGATATCGCCAGCTTTAAAAGCGGCGACGCCTACGGGTATCTGGTCACCGGCAACCAGGCCGACCAAACCTTTGCGACCACGGTGTCGGATGGGTGTTGCGGCTGGTCGCACCGCAGTGCCCGCTCTGGCGCTTACATGGTGCGATCGCACACGGCAATCGGGCAGTCGATCGCCATGCAGCGCCTGGGCGCTCACCACAACGGGTCCACAGCCGATGTCTATGCAGGCACTGCGGGGTATTCGCTGGGCACGTATCCCAACGGTCCTAACAATGGCCTGTTGACCAGCGTTCTGGAGCTGCATGCCATGGGCATCCGAGGCACGCTACCCGGGCTCCTGCATCCCGTGCAGGACTGTGGCGGTGCGTTTACCTCTGGCGTCATCGTGGACGGTACCGACGACCTGGCCGGGCGTCGCCTCATGGCGATCCGTGTCGCGCCTCCGTCCGGAAGCGTCACTCCTGGTGCAGTGCTCCTCGATATCACAGGCAACTGGAGCCGTTGATGGCCTCTGCACGGTATTGGAGGCTAGTGGGCCTGCGTGCCTACGCAGAAGGAGCCCTGGAGCTGGGCGGGCTGCATTGGCTGATCGCGGGCTCCCGTGTGGACAGCACCGCGACGCTCACCTGCAGCCATGCCCCGGCCTCGGGGACTCTGGCGGCCCTGCAGGACGCCGATGCGAGCACCCTGGTGCGCTTCAGTGCAAGCGCGGTGCGCTCGGGCGGGTTCTTCTTGTCCTGGGACTTCGGCGCTGCAGTGACCGACCCATACCCACGCATCGCCGCTGCAGGCCTGGCCGAGTTCCTCGGATGGGCCACATTGCAATACTCGACCAACGGGACAGCCTGGACCACCGACTTGAGCTTTGGGCGGGTGATCTATCCCGGTGCGGGGCAGTGGACCCCCAATGACCCGAAGTTTCGGGTGGACTCCCCCTCGGACTGGGATGCCGCGAGCAAGGGGGGCTCCGCAGCAATCTTCGGCCGCGAAGCTTGGGTAGGGAGCAACTTTTCTGGGATTGTCCGTACCAATGCGCCGCGCTCGAGCGGACGGCGCGTCTTTGGTTTGCGGCTGAGCGTGGTGAACCCGCCGCAGACCTTTTTTGGCGGGCTGGCCGCCCTGAGTGGCTGGGGGACTTACACCGTCGGGAAACACTGGCTGCTCTACGGTGAAAACGACTCTTTGTACTACTACCCGACCGCATCCATCATTACCGTGAGTCCAAATCCCGGCGCTCCGAAAGTGGTTGGGGATACCGCCTACTACGACGTGGACCTCGCCACCGGCTACATGGCGATCAAGAAGAACGGAGGGGCTTGGTCGCCCCCAGTCCTCCTGCCGAATTTTGTGGTGGGCGCCGACTACATCATTGATCTCTTGGCCCCAAGTTCATCGGGTGCCTCTGCCGGAGCAGTCCTGCTCACAACGGCCGCTGAATTGGGTGCAGCAATCCCGTCTGGAGCGACCGCATGGGACAGCGAGTCGGGCACGAATCTGTTTGCCGAGTCGGTCGTGATGGCATCTGCTCCCCGCTCGCTGCTGTCAGCGGCCAGCGCACAGGTGCCGACAAGCGCGACAACCCGGTCAAGGGTGCTGCAGGCAAGAGATACCGAGTTCGGTGGACCCGGCACCATTTACGGCACCACCAAGACCAAGGGCGCGCCCAATACCCCCACCAAGGCCCGCGTGGTGCTGCATCACCAGCGCAGCAAACTGCCCATTCGTGAGACGTGGAGCGATCCAGTCACGGGTGCCTTCGCATTCACTGGCATCGACACCAGCCAGCAGTTTCTGACGCTGGCCGAAGACGCGGCGGGCAACTTCCGGCCTGTGGCGGCCAACAAGCTCACGCCCGAGGTGCTGTCATGAGCGGCACCTTCCGGGTTGGCCCCGTGTTGTCCCTGGCCCAGCTGGAGGCCGTCATCGCGACGGCGGACATTGGCCCCGGCCCCAGCAAGATTCAGCTTTACACCACCGCTCGGCACGCGGCCCTGGATGGTGCTGCAGGCGACTTGCCGCAAGCCGAGGTGGTGCTGGCCGTGCCTTGCGCCTCCATCGTGGGTGGTGCGCTGGTGCTGCATGTCGCGAACCCCGATGGCACCCTGGTGATGAGCACGGGCCTGCCGCGCTGGGCGCTGTGGGTCAACGGCGCTGGCGCCATCGTGGCCGAGGGCAGCGTGACAGATGAGGCCAATGGCGGCGACTTCTGGGTGGCCGGGGGCGTCACGCCACCTGGTGAGACCAGCCCGCTGCTGCAGGCCGGTGGCCTGGTGCTCCTGGGCGCCACCTCGCTCACATAAGGCCAGGCCGTGGCAAGCACCGATCTGCTCTTTGGTCAGCTCCCGAACCCTTCGGGTGGTCCTGTCGAGATCGTCTTTGGCGACGACAGCGGCCTGCCGCCTGGTGCGGTCGAGCTGCTGGCCAGCGGCACGATCACCGGGTTGCGCGGGCGGATCGGCGTGCGCGTGGCGACCAGGCTGCGGGCGGCGGGCACCCTCACGGGCCTGCGCGGCCGGATCGGTGTGCTGTTCGATGTGAACGTGGAGCGTCCCCTCGCTGCCACCACTGTGAGCGGCTGGCAGGATGCCCGGGCGGTGCACGCAAGCACCCAGGTGCGGTATGAGCAGGCTCAGCCCGTGCATGCAGCCGTGCAGGCTGTGTGGCAGGACGGCCGCACTGTGGGCGCCCCCCACCAGACGCGCTGGCAGCAGGCACAGCCCCTGGCGGCTGTCGTGCGCCAGGTCATGCAGCAGGCGCAGCGTCTGGGCAGCGCCCCAGCCCTGCAGCGGTTTGAAGAAGCCGAGCGCCTGCGCTCCGTCGCCCTGCAGGGCATGCAGCAGGCACAGCCACTGGCAGCAGCCCCGGTCCTGCAGCGGTTTGAAGACGCCACCCGCCTGCGCCACCTGGTGCAAGCCCGCTTTGAAGAGGCACTGGGCCGCCAAGCCGGAGTACTCAGCAGCTTCGGCCGTGCGGTGCCGCTGTCACGGGTGTGGGCCTCGCGGTACGAGGAGGCCCGCAAGCCACTGCCAGGCATCAGCAAGCCGGTGCAGCCGCCCGTCGATGACCCGTGCTACGTGCCCAGCCTGCCAGCGCACCTGGTGTTTGAAGAGCTGGCCGACAGCAGCCAGCCTGTGGGCCTGGTGTTCGTGTGCGAGCGGCATGGGCCGGGGCCGCAGCCAGGCGAAACCATCGTTATCCCTGTTCGGAGTACCTACATCGTGATCAACAACATCACCCTGCACCGGGTGGACACGGGCGCCGAGCTGCGCGCCTACAGCTTCAGCATGTCGCTGGACCACCAGTCCTGGACCTGGTCCTGGACGGCCACGCTGCACAGCGATGCGGCAAACCACCTGGGCCGCGACAGCGCGGGCGATCCGGCCGAGCTGGCTGTCTTCGTGAATGGGGTGGAGTTCCGCCTGCGGCTGGAGGCGAAGTCGCGGGACCGGCGTTTCAGCCCCACGCGCTGGGTGGTGTCTGGCAAGGGCAAGGCCTCGGTGCTGGGCTCGGCCGACGCTCCCAAGCAGTCTTTTCGCAACCTGGTCGACCGCACGGCCCAGCAGCTCATGGCCGATGTGCTCACCGTCAATGGCGTGCCCATGGGCTGGACGGTGGATTGGGGCCTGGATGATTGGCTGGTGCCAGCTGGGGCCTGGGCGATCCAGGGCAACTACATCGACGCCATCAACGACATCGCAGGGGCTGCAGGCGGCTATGTGCAGCCCCACAACACAGCCGCCACGCTGCGGGTGTTGCCGCGCTATCCCCTGGCGCCCTGGTACTGGGACAGCATCACGCCCGACTTTGAGATTCCAGCCGATGCGGCCGAGGTGGAAGGAACCGAGTACATCGACAAGCCCGCATACAACCGCGTGTTCCTCGGCGGCATTGGAGCCGGGGTGTTTGGCCCATTCACTCGGACGGGTACACCGGGAAACATCATCGCCCCGCAGGTGAACCATGCCCTGATCACCCACCCGGACGCCCATCGCCAGCGCGGTATTGCCGAGCTGTCGGACACCGGCAAGCAAGAGCGGATCACGCTCAACATGCAGGTGCTGCCCGAAACCGGTGTGATCGTGCCG
>Ga0160495_100275_pt1 | contig 40665 bp, 35 predicted proteins | sample DID4MG_4_FD_108251 | JGI IMG/M metagenome (GOLD analysis project Ga0160495, IMG submission 108251) | Enriched soil microbial communities from UW Madison campus, WI, USA - DID2933_E24_FP4 MG | ecosystem: Environmental > Terrestrial > Soil > Unclassified | place: USA: Madison, Wisconsin | collected... | reverse complement strand
GTGTAACCCCTTGCGAGGTCGACTGCTCTCGGACCAGACATCCGCACCAGCGAACCGGAACCCTAGCTGTCCATTGCAAATTGTGCCTACACAAGACCGGACTCGCCGGCTCCCGCTCGCTTTTCAGCAAGGTTCATGCCAATCCCCTGATGCGGCATCGACGACGCGTGAGGTCGGTTTTCGCTATTAATAGCGGGCCGGACAACAGCCCCTTCGATGCGGCAGACATGAGCAATGCTGGCGCATTCGTCGCGCGCCAAATCGGTGCCGGCTTGCACCATGCTTGCGCTCCGATTGTCTGTGATGAACCATGCGATTTTCTGCGATCCAGGGCAGGAGCGGGTTTGGGGCGTGTGCCTGGGCACGCGAAGGGCTGGTCTGGATCTTGCATGCAAGATTATCGTTCTCGCATAGGGCGAGCCAAGACGACTTGGGTCGAAGCACACGAAGCGCACAACGCTGGCGTGGCCTCGACAACCATCCCTGGACGGCCAGGCCATGTTCGCAGGAGTAGACCATGCCCATGACCCGATCACGCGCCACCACCGCTTTTACCATCGCCTTTTCCAACGAGGCAGCACAAGCCCTGCCGCTGTATGGCCGCCTGCGTACTTCATTGCTGCTGATTGAAGCGCTCACGCACGCGGTGCGCTGGCTGCGCCGCGCGCAGTGATGGTATGGAATTTGCTGAAAACGAAGCAGATGCAGAGCAGCCCGCATCGATGAGCTGACGATGAGTTGATCATCCAACGGCTGCACAAGACGTTCAAATAGCTGGCTAGGGTTCCGGTCTGCCGCAGGCAGATGACTGGTCCGAGAGCCGGCGACCTCGGTCGAGGTTACACGGCGGGACAAAAGCCCGGGAGAGAGTTGCACCACAGGTGCCGCGCTGCTCCTGCTTTTGTTCAACCCCGACCGGAGTTTCCCGTGATCGCTGTTCGCCGCCCCAGGTCCCATCCCGCAGCCCTTGTGCTGCCACCGTCCCCGCCTCGGCCCTCGTTCCAGGGAGGCGCATCATGCGTTTCCTGAACCGCCACCCCGGCCGCTCCGGGCAGTGGCTGTTGACGCTGCTGCCCTTTCTGATCCTGGCGCTGCTGTATGCCTTCGGCTCGGCCACGCGCCTGGCCGACAATCCCAACGACAAGCTCTTGCCCAGCCTCACGCAGATGGTCGATGCGATCCGCCACATGGCCTTCATGGAAGACCCGCGCACCGGCGACTACCTGTTCTGGGCCGACACCCTGGCCAGCTTGCAACGGGTATTGCTGGGCCTGGGCATCGCCGCGCTGGCCGGACTGGTGCTGGGGATCGCCAATGGCATCTTCCCGGTGCTGCGTGCCGGATTCTCGCCGCTGCTGACCGTCATTTCGATGGTGCCGCCGCTGGCAATCCTGCCGATTCTCTTCATCGTCCTGGGGCTCGATGAACTCTCCAAGGTGATGCTGATCGTCATCGGCGTCACGCCCCTGCTAGCGCGCGATCTCGAACATACGGGCCGCGCCATCCCCGCCGAACTGCTCATCAAGGCCCAGACCCTGGGTGCCAACAGCTGGACCCTGGTGCTGCGCGTGGCCCTGCCGCAGATGCTGGCGCGTCTGCTGGTGTCGCTGCGGTTGTCGCTGGGTGCGGCCTGGCTGTTCCTCATTTCCGCAGAAGCGATCTCGGCCACGGCAGGCCTGGGCTATCGCATCTTCCTCGTGCGCCGCTATCTCGCCATGGACGTGATCCTGCCCTATGTTGTCTGGATCACGCTGCTGGCCTGGCTGATGGACTGGCTGCTGCGCGACGTGCACCGGCGCTTCTTCCCATGGGCTGAAGGAGGCCGCGCATGAGCTACATCGAGATCCGCAACGTCTGGCAGCAATACGGCCAGAACGTGGTGCTGGAGCGCCTGAACCTGCGCGTGGAAGAAGGCCAGTTCTGCACCCTGGTCGGCGCTTCCGGCTGTGGCAAGTCCACCTTCCTGCGCTTGCTGCTGGGCCAGGAGCGTCCGAGCAAGGGACAACTGCTGCTGCAAGGCCAGCCCTTTCCGGCCGAGCCCGATGCCACGCGGGGCGTGGTGTTCCAGCGCTACTCCGTGTTCCCTCACCTGAACGTGCTGGATAACGTCGCCATCGGCCTGGAGCTGCCCCGATCCCCGCTGCTGGGCCGCCTGTTCGGCGCTGCCAAGCGGCGCGCGCGGGATGAGGCGGCCCAGCTGCTGCATCGCGTCGGGCTGGGGCATGCGCTGGAGCTGTATCCCAGCAGCCTCTCTGGTGGCATGCAGCAGCGCCTGGAGATTGCCCAGTCGCTCATCGTGCGCCCCCGCGTGCTGATGCTGGATGAACCTTTCGGCGCGCTCGATCCGGGCATCCGCAAGGAGATGCACACCCTGCTGATGGACCTGTGGAAGGACAGTGGCCTGACCGTCTTCATGGTCACCCACGATCTCTCCGAAGGCTTCACCCTCGGCACGCGGCTGCTGGTGTTCGACAAGGTGCGCGTCGATCCGCAATACCCGCAGGCCTATGGCGCCCACATCACCTACGACATCGCCCTCAACGAGGCCCGCGCCCGCGAACAGGCGGGCAAGCTGGCCTCCCTCCTCACTGCAAAGGAAAGCTGACATGAGCAAGGACCCCCTGGCCCTGCAGGCCAGACTCTACGAAGAACTGCTGCCCGGTGGCGGCCATGCGTCCTTCATCCTCAAGCGCGGACAATCGCTGCGCATCACCGACATCGAAGGCGGCGCCAACGTCAGCATGATGATGTTGAACGCCCAGCAACCCAGCGAACGCCTGAACCTGCCCGATACCCTCAAGGGCCAGCACACCGCGCGCCTGCAGGCCGGGCATTGCCTGTACTCGGACATGGGGCGCGTGCTGGCGGCCATCACCGAAGACACCTGTGGCTGGCATGACAGCTTCGGCGGCGTGCTCAATGCCGAGGAGGTGCGCGAGAAATACGGCCAGGGCCGCTATCAGGAATTGCGCAACGGCTTCCATCGCAACGGCGTGGACAACCTGCTGGTGGAAATGGGCAAGTGGAACCTCGACCTGCAAGACCTGCTGATGGTGGTGAACCTGTTCTCGCGCGTGAGCGTGGATGCCGAGGGCGTCTTCCACTTCGTGCCTGACAATTCCAAGGCAGGTGACTACATCGAGCTGGCCGCGCCGATGGATACCCTCATCATCCTGACGGCCCTGCAGCATCCCATGGACCCGCATCCGCACTACGCGCCGCGCCCGGTCAGGCTGGAGTGGCTGCAGACGCACAGCGACGACAGCACCCATGCCTGCCGCCATTCGCGCCCCGAGAACGAGCGCGCCTTCCACAACACCGAACGCTTCCATCTCTGAAGAGGGAGAATCTCATGCACATCATCCAAAGCCAGCGCGCTCCCGAACAAGCCGTGTTCCGCCACTTGATCCCGGCGGGCGAGCCTTACCTCTTCAATGTCAGCGCCGGACAGACCGTGCGCCTGCTGGACCTGGAAGGCAACCAGGCCATCGACACCCTGTTCTACAGTGCCGCCAATCCGCGTGAACGCTACGATCCCCAGCGCACCCTGCGCCGCCAGAACCGTGCCTATCTCGGCGCGGGCAGCGTGCTGTATTCCAACCTGGGCCGCGCACTGGCTACCATCGTGGCCGATACCTGCGGCCGCCATGACACGCTGGGTGGCGCTTGCGCGCAGGAGAGCAATACCGTGCGCTATGCGCTGGACAAACGCTACATGCACAGCTGCCGCGACAACTTCCTGTGTGCCTGCCTGCATGATGGCCGGCTCAACAAGCGCGACATTGGCGCGAACATCAACTTCTTCATGAACGTGCCGGTCACCCCGGAGGGCGGCCTCACCTTCGAGGATGGCATTTCCGCTGCCGGCAAGTACGTGGAGCTGCGTGCAGAACAGGACCTGATCGTGCTCATTTCCAACTGCCCGCAGTTGAACAATCCCTGCAACGGCTGGAACCCTACCGCTGCCGAAGTGCTGGTGTGGGACTGATCCCTGCCGCTTGCCTGCATCTTGCCCTGCACCCCTCGCGGACGACCGCGAGCCGGTTTTTCGAATCACGGGACGACCCGGATTTCTAGGCCACCTGAATGTTTGACCATCTGCTCATCGCCAATCGCGGCGCGATCGCCTGTCGCATCCTGCGCACTCTGCGCGCGCTGGATGTCACCGGCGTATGCGTCTATTCCGAAGCCGACCTCGGCAGCCTGCACGTGCTGCAAGCCGACCGCGCCATTTCGCTGGGCGAAGGCCCGGCTGCCCAGACCTATCTCGCCGTGGACAAGATCCTGGCGGCCGCCCGCGACAGTGGCGCGCAGGCCATCCATCCGGGCTATGGCTTCCTCTCCGAGAATGCCGCCTTCGCCGAAGCCTGCGAAGCCGCTGGCATCGCCTTCGTCGGCCCTACGCCTGCGCAGTTGCGCGTCTTCGGTCTCAAGCACACGGCCCGCGCACTGGCGCGTGAACAAGGCGTGCCGATGCTGGAAGGCACGGACCTGCTGGAGAACGTCGGCGACGCTCTGGCCGCTGCGGCTGGCGTGGGCTATCCGGTGATGTTGAAGAGCACCGCTGGCGGCGGCGGCATCGGCATGCGCGTCTGCCGCAGCGATGCCGAACTGGCCGATGCCTTTGATTCGGTGCGTCGCCTGGGGCAGAACAATTTCAGCGATGCCGGCGTCTTCATCGAGAAATACATCGAACGCGCCCGTCACCTGGAAGTGCAGGTCTTCGGCGATGGCCAGGGCGAGGTGATCGCCCTGGGCGTGCGCGATTGCTCGGTGCAGCGGCGCAATCAGAAAGTGCTGGAAGAAACCCCCGCGCCCAACCTCCCCGAGGGCATGGCCGAAGCCCTGTGCACGGCGGCCATCAAGTTGGCGCGGGCGGTGAACTACCGCAGCGCCGGTACGGTGGAGTTCGTCTATGACAGCCTGGCCGGGCAGTTCTACTTCCTCGAAGTCAATACGCGCCTGCAGGTCGAGCATGGCGTCACCGAACAGGTCTGGGGCGTGGACCTGGTGCGCTGGATGATCGAACTGGCAGCGGGCGACCTGCCGCCACTGGCGCAACTGGCGGCCAGTTTGCAGCCGCGTGGGCATGCGATTCAGGCGCGGCTGTATGCGGAAGATCCGGGCCGCCAGTTCCAGCCCTGTCCCGGTCTGCTGACCGCAGTCGATTTTCCGCCCGCCGATGGTCAGGCGTTGCGCATCGACACCTGGGTCGAGGCCGGCTGCGAGATTGCGCCGTATTTCGATCCCATGATCGCCAAGCTCATCAGCTGGCAGCCCACGCGTGAGGCGGCCCGTGTGGCGCTGGATGCGGCGCTGCGCGAGACCCTGCTGTATGGCGTGCAAACCAATCAGCACTACCTGCGCCAGATCCTGGCCGATGCCCCTTTTGCCGATGGTCAGCCATGGACGCGCTGTCTGGAACAACTGGTCTATCGCGCCGACACGGTGGAAGTGCTCTCGCCCGGCACCCAGACTACGGTGCAGGACTATCCGGGTCGCATCGGTTACTGGGCCGTCGGCGTGCCGCCCTCGGGACCGATGGATGAGCGCGCCCTGCGGCTGGGCAACCGCCTGCTGGGCAATGCCGAGGATGCCGCCGGACTGGAAGTGACCATGAGCGGGCCGATCCTGCGCTTCAATACGGCAGCCAGGGTGGTGGTCACCGGCGCGGTGATTCCGGTCCTGCTCGATGGCGTGGCGCAGCCCATGGCGACCGTGCTGTCCATCGCCGCCGGCAGCACCCTGAAGCTCGGCGTCATCAGCGGGGCCGGTGCCCGCAGCTACCTGGCCGTGCGCGGCGGCGTGCAGGTTCCCGCTTATCTGGGCAGCCGCAGCACCTTCACGCTGGGACAGTTCGGTGGTCATGCGGGGCGTGCGCTGGCCAGTGGCGACGTCTTGCACCTCGCACCGCTGGCTGAAGAGGAGATGCCCGAGGCCGGGCAGGTCTTGCCTGCCGACCTGTATCCCGCGCTGGAGGCGCTGCGCCAGGTCCGCGTGATCTATGGTCCCCACGGTGCGCCGGAGTATTTCACGCCGGCCTACATGGAAACCTTCTTCGCCACCGACTGGGAAGTCCATTTCAATTCCAGCCGTACCGGCGTGCGCCTGATCGGTCCCAAGCCGGAATGGGTGCGTGAGAGCGGCGGCGAGGCCGGCTTGCATCCTTCCAACATCCATGACAATCCCTATGCCGTGGGCGCAGTCGATTTCACTGGCGACATGCCGGTGATCCTCGGGCCGGATGGCCCGAGTCTGGGCGGCTTCGTCTGCCCGGTGACGGTGATCGAGGCCGATCTCTGGCAGATCGGCCAGCTCAAGGCGGGCGACAAGGTCCGCTTCGTGCCGGTGGAGGTGAGCACGGCGCGCCGCATCGCCCTGGCCGCGCAAGCCGGCATCGCCAGCCTGCAGCCGCAGCCGGTGGCATGGTCGCCAGCCTCCCTGGCCTCGCCCGTCGTGCTGGATCTGGGGCAGGATGAGCAACGTCTGGTGGCGCGCCTGTCGGGCGATGCCAATCTGCTGCTGGAAGTGGGCAGCCCGCAACTGGACCTGGTGCTGCGCTTCCGCGTGCATGCCTTGATCGCGGCATTGGAAGAACAGGCGCTGCCCGGTGTGATCGACCTCACCCCCGGCATCCGCTCGCTGCAGGTGCATTACCAGCCGCAAGCCCTGCCTTTGCCGACGCTGCTGGAAGCCATCGCCGGATTGTGGGACGCCGTCTGCGCCCGCGACAACCTGACGGTGCCCTCGCGTATCGTGCATCTGCCTTTGTCCTGGGACGATCCGGCCTGCCAGCTCGCCATTGAGAAATACATGACCACCGTGCGCAAGGATGCGCCCTGGTGTCCCAGCAATCTTGAATTCATTCGCCGCATCAACGACCTCAAGGATATCGGCGCGGTGCGCGAGACCGTCTTCGATGCCAGCTATCTGGTCATGGGCCTGGGCGACGTCTATCTGGGCGCGCCGGTGGCCACGCCGCTGGACCCGCGCCATCGCCTGGTCACCACCAAGTACAACCCAGCACGCACCTGGACTGCCGAGAACTCGGTGGGCATCGGCGGCGCCTACCTGTGCATCTATGGCATGGAGGGGCCGGGCGGCTATCAGTTCGTGGGCCGGACCTTGCAGATGTGGAATCGCTATCGCGAGGTCGCCGCCTTCCGGGGCAAGCCTTGGCTGCTGCGCTTCTTCGACCAGATCCGTTTCTATCCGGTCACGGCGGAAGAATTGCAGGCCATCCGCCGCGATTTTCCACTGGGCCGCTTCGAGGTCGGCATCGAGGAGACCCGGCTGGATCTGGCGGACTATCAGGATTTCCTGCAACGCGAAGCCGATGGCATCGCCACCTTCCGCCAGCATCAGCAAGCTGCTTTCGATGCCGAGCGCCAGCGCTGGATCGCCAGCGGCCAGGCCAATTACGAGAGCGAGGAGAGCAGTGCCGTCGTGCAGGAGGATCAGCCGCTGCAGGCGGGTCAGCTGGCCGTCGATGCGCCGATTGCCGGCAACCTGTGGCAGGTGAAGGTGACCCCCGGCCAGCGCGTGGCGCAGGGCGAGCTGCTGATGATCCTGGAATCGATGAAGATGGAAATCAACATCGCCGCGCCCGAAGCCGGCATCGTCGCCGAAGTGCGGGTGCAGCCGGGCAGCCCGGTGCGCGCAGGACAGTGCGTGCTGGTCATGGAAAACATTGAAGAGGAGGCCGCATGATCCATTCCTTCGATCTGCGCATCGATGCGCTCACCGCCGCCTATCGTGATGGCAGCCTGTCTGCGCGCACGGTGATCCGCCGTCTGCGCGAGAACGCCATCGCGCTCAACCCGCAATACCGGCTCTACATCCATCTCTTGAGCGAGGAGGAGGTCGAGCCCTACCTGCAGGCATTGGAACGGCAATCCCCGCACAGCCTGCCGCTGTATGGTGTGCCATTCTCGATCAAGGACAACATCGACCTGGCCGGCATCCCGACCACGGCGGCCTGTCCGGCCTTCAGCTATGTGCCGCGCGAGAGCGCCACCCTGGTGGAGCAACTGATCGCGCTGGGCGCGATCCCCATGGGCAAATGCAATCTGGATCAGTTCGCCACTGGCCTCAACGGCACACGTTCACCCTACGGCGCTTGCCGCAACAGCGTGCATCCGGACTATCCTTCCGGCGGATCGTCTTCCGGTTCGTCCTTGGCGGTGGCATTGGGCTTGAGCAGCTTTGCATTGGGCACCGATACCGCCGGCAGCGGTCGCGTGCCTGCTGCCTTGAACAATCTGGTTGGGCTGAAGGCGACCAAGGGATTGCTGTCCACGGCAGGCGTGGTGCCGGCCTGCCGCACCTTGGATTGCGTGACCTTCCTCACCGCCACGGCGGCGGAGGCCAGCCATTTGCTGGCCCTGTGCGCGCCATCTGATGCTCCCGATGAGCGCGATGAATACAGCCGCGCCAACTTGCCGCACAATGACGCCGCGGCCTTCCAGCCACCGCGCCAAGGCTTACGCGTGGGCGTGCCGCGCCAGCTGGAATTCCTTGGTTGCAGTGAGAGCCCGACCCTGTTCGTGGATGCGCTGGCGCAGATGGAGGCCATCGGCGGCGTGGCCGTGCCTATCGATTTCAGTCCCTTCCTCGCAGCGGCGCGCCTGCTCTACGAAGGACCGTGGGTGGCCGAGCGCTACAGCACCATCGAGGCACTATTGCAGGAACAGCCCGATGCCATCCTGCCAGTGATTCTCGACGTGCTGCGCAAGGCGCCGCAGTACAGCGCCGTCGATACCTTCCGCGCGCAATATCGATTGCAGCAATTGAAGGCGCAATGCGATCGCATCCTGGCCAGCGTCGATTGCGTGGTGACGCCGGCCTATCCGCGTCCGGTCACGTTGGACGAGTTGCGCGAGCAGCCGGTGCAACGCAATTCGGATCTGGGCTGGTACACCAATTTCATGAACATGCTGGATTACGCCGCCGTGGCCACTCCCATGAACTTCATGAAGAATGGCTTGCCCTGGGGCGTCACGGTGTTCGGCCCGGCCTTCAGCGACCAGATGCTGCTGGGTGTGGCCGATGCCTTGCAGCGTGCGCATGGCCGGCCCCTGGTCGGGCAGCGTCACCTCGACAGCCGGTTGCTGGCGGCATAAGAGGGCGAGGCAATGGAGCGGGGAGGAACGCCCGCTCAGGCGTCCGGCAGGATTTCGGTCAGCGAGAGTATCGCCTGCGCCACTTCGGCAATGCGCCGGTTCTGGTTCATGGCATGCTTGCGCAGCAGGCGATAGGCGGCTTCTTCGTTGAGGCCCTGCTTCATCATCAGCACGCCCTTGGCGCGTTCGATGAGCTTGCGTTCTTCCAGGCTGTCACGCACGGTGGCCAGTTCGGCGGTGAGGTTCTGCAAGCGTTCGGACTGGCTGCGCAGCATATCGACGATGCTGTGCGCCAGGTGCGAGCCGACGCCGCCGGCCAGGGCCTGTTCGTCCAGCGGTGCGGAAAAGCCCGCTAGCGGCATGAGCGGGTCCAGCCGATCCTGCTGACTGAAGAGCTGGTCCTGGTGGTCCAGTTCCTTGCGCAGTTCGGCGATCTTGGCTTCGCAGCGCGTCTGCACGAACTGCGCCAGATGGATCTCGATCTGGTGCAGACCATCGATGCGCGCCGAACAGCACTGGTACCAGGCGTCGGCCATCTCCACATCCAGCGGGCGCTCGTGGCTGGTGAGCAGCTTGCGGCGCAGGCGTTCCAGCTCGGCCAGCGGCAGGCTGGCCTGCAGTGCGCTCCAGGGTGCGCGCACATCCTCGGCGAAGGACTCGAAGCGCCGCAGCGCCTGTTCCTGCATCTCGATCTGGTATTCGATGCTCTGTTCCTGCTCGCGCCCGATCTTGCCCGAGGCAAAGGCAGCCGCCCCGGCGGCGCGTTCGCGACCGGCGAATTCCTTGCCCTGCATCAGGTTGAACAGTGCCACCAGCAGGCGCGAGATCTGCGCATCCACCGCCACATCGGCGGCCTCGAACACCAGCGCCAGCAGCGCGCCGACCACGGTCTTGAAGCGTTCATAGCTTTCCGTGGGCGAGCAGCGCAGCGCCGAAATCTCTTCGCGCAGTTGTGGCAGTCCTTCCAGCGCATGCAACGCAAAGGCGATGCGGGTATAGAGCCGCGCGCCGTTGGAGAGCGCATTGTCCTGTTCGATGGAATGCAGCCAGCGCTGGAACTCGGCGGCTGCGGCCTGGCTGTTTTCCACGCTTGCCTGCCGCGCCGCCGCGTCGCGCTGGCCGCGCGAGCCGAGGTAGATATTGGATAGGCCGCGTTCCTGCTGCAGGCAGTGAATCAGTTGGCCCACCGTCAAGACCATCTGGCAGGTGCGGGACAGGCGTTGCAGCTCTTCCACTTCGCAGCGGCGGGCGGTGATCAGGTAGGTCAGGACATTGCTCATGGACGTGCAGGACAAGAGAGGCAGGGCAGGCTAGGGGCAAGCAAGATGCATGCTACGCCCCGGTATTGCGGGATTGTAATGGAATCAACCCGCCGCGCGCGCCTGTACGGGGCAGCGCTGCACGTCTTTAGCGCGCGATGTACCACTCATAGCGATGATTCCAGGCTACGAAGAGGTTCATGGTGATCGCCCCCGCCAGCGAATACAGCACCCGTTCCACAGGCAGGAACCAGGCCGCCGTGGCGAACAGCGCCAGGTCGAAGCCCATCAGCAGCCAGCCTGCCTTGAAGCCAGTGCGCTCCTGTACGTAGGCTGCCAGGATGCTCATGCCGCCGCAACTGGCCTGATGGCGGAACAGGGCGATCAGGCCGATGCCCACGCACAGGCCGGCCAGCACCGCGCCGACGGCGGGATCGAGGTGGCGGTAGCTGATGTAGTTGCCGGCCACGTTGGTCAGTACCGAGACCGCCGTGACGGCCGCCAGGGTGCGCCAGGTGAACGCTGCGCCCATGCGCAGCGCCGCCAGCAGGTAGAAGGGCAGGTTGATGAGGGTGAAGGCCAGGCCGAAGCTGATGCCGCTGCCATAGCTGACCAGGAAGGCCACCCCGGCGATCTGGCCGATGAGCAGCCCCAGGCTGTGCAGCATGGACATGCCGAAGGCCACCATGACCACGCCAAAGAGCTGACCTTGCAGGTTGTCGATCCAGCTGTGGCGCACGCCAGCAGCGGGGGAGGCGGACTGAGAGGCGGATTGAGAGGCTGGCTGAGAAGCGCCTGCGGTAGAAGAGGTCATGGCAATACCAATCATCAATCGTGGATAACGAACGCGTCAGGCAGGAGCGATGCCGGCGGGTAAGCCGGCATCGCCCTTGCATCGCAACTGCCTGCTGTCGCTGACAGTCGCCGCAGGGGCGCATGGTAAAGGATTTGTTGCGGTGCGGCGATGGCCGCATGGGGCGGCGCGGCGTCCCTGCAACACTTTCGGCTAAGCAGGAAGCATGCCTATGGTCAGGAACATGTCGAAACTGTCATGCGATTGTCATGCCCGAGTTGCTGCTTGCTGCCTAGGATGGGCTGACGACGGGGAGCATCTCCGTGAGACGCATCGCTAACACTGGGTGGCCCACCTGTTCGCAACTTACCTCAAGGAGAAGACGCATGACTGGATTGAACCTGCACATTTCCCGGCGCAGCATCGCGCTGGCCGCGCTATGGAGCCTGGCATCGCTGTGCTGGGCAGCGGATGCGACGCTGGCCCTGAACGTCTATGGTCCCGGCGGACCTGCGCCGGCGATGAAGCAGGCCGCTGCCAGTTTCGGCCAGGCACATCAGATCAAGATCAATGTCGTGGCCGGACCCACCGCCCAATGGGCTGGGCAGGCGCGCGAGGATGCCGATGTGGTCTTCAGCGGCGCGGAAAACATGATGAGCGATTTCGCCCAGGCCTTGCCTGGCCTCTTTGATCTGCGCCAGGTCCAGCCGCTGTACCTGCGTCCGGTGGCGATCCTGGTGCGGCCAGGCAATCCCCGGGGCATCAGGGGGCTGGACGATTTGCTCAGGCCGGGCGTGAAGGTGTTGGCCGTGGCTAGCGCCGGGCAGACCGGATTGTGGGAGGACGTGGCCGGGCGCAAGGGAGATATCGCCACCGTGCGCAAGCTGCGCAGCAACCTGGTGCTGCCCGAGGCGGCCAATAGCGCTGCGGCACGCCAGCGCTGGCAACAAGAGCCGGACATTGATGCCTGGCTGACCTGGGGCATCTGGCAGGTGGCCAATCCCGCCCTGGCCGAGGTGGTGCCGGTGGAAGAACCCTATCGCATCTACCGTGACACCGCCGTGGTACTGACCGCACGTGGCAAGGCCAATGAGATGGCCCGGCAGTTCGTCGATTATCTGCAGTCGCGGGAAGGGCAGGCGATCTTTGCCAGGTGCGGATGGCAGGATGTTGTTCCTTAAGAGGAGGTGAACTGCTCGAGGTGGCAGCGGGAGAGACGTGATACGGCAACTGCGCATACCGTCGCTGCCGGCATGACAACAGGCCCTGGTCAGTCGTTGTATGGATATTGTCTTCTGGACCCATTCCGGGCGGCCTGGTTAAAATGCTCAGGCAAGCACAAGTGCCAGTGTTACGGGGAGACAGTGACACACCTTTGCCAGGTCCTGGCTCGAGACAAGGATCAGCGAAGGGCCAGACTGCAGTGGTATCCGATGCGCAGGCCCGCTTGCGGCGCGTCATCGGAGTTTCGTCTCTCCCAGCAAACGGAAATCATCGACATCATGGATTGGGTCCCAATACTCTTCGTCATCTTCAAGGTGATCGTACTGTGTACAGGCATGTTCTACGCCATCAAGTGGCACTACGATCAAGGGAAGAAGGGCCGCATCAATGAGCGCCGCGCGGTGCTGCGCGCCAGCGGGCAGGTTGTCGCGATCTTCTTGCTGGCGCTGCTGTGCCTGGGGGTCGCCACCTTCTTCATCAGCGAAATGTTCGGGCTGGAACTGATCTTCCCCTGATCTTCTCCTGATCTTTTCCTCTGCGGGTGTCGTCGGTACTGTCGATCCCGCCAGTCCGATCGGGCTATTCTCTTTTTCCATCGTCAGCATCGTCAGCATCGCCGCACCGCACTCTCGGCGGCTCTGTCGGGGGCTGGCGCAGCCTGGCCGTCACCGCCTCTTTGCCTCTTTTTACATGCCATTACGCCGTTAGTGCGTGGACGGGGTGTCTGCCTGCGCGCCTAGTATCAAACATACAAATTTTGATAGAGGCGCAGTAGTGGATTCACCCTGTTTGGCAACCGGAAATGCTTGGCGTGACTGTCGCTGGCCAGTCGTGCGCAGATGGATGGCCTGGGCCTTTCTGCTGCTTTGGGTCGTGTCGGCAGCGCCCACTTCCATTTCGCTGGGCAGCTCATCGACCAGCCCGGTCTATGGCGCTGCGGCCACGCCCACGCTCGCACTGGCCAGCTCGGCGAGCGTCCTGAACGAACATGCGCCCTTGACCTTGACCGCCATCCTGGCCGGTGGCGCATCGCCTGCCGGCACGGTCAGCTTCATGGACGGCGCGACCCTAATGGACACGATCAGCCTCTCCGGTCAGAGCGCTAGCCTCACCCTCAATACGTTGGCCGTAGGGAGCCACAGCCTGTCAGCTGTCTATAACGGTGACAGCAATAACAACAGCACCAGTTCGGCCAGCGTGGCTGTCGCGGTGGCCGGCATTCATCCGGCAGTGGTGGGCGTGGCACCCGCCAGCGGCAGCGCATTGGGCAACACACGGGTGAGCATCAGCGGCGTGCGCCTGGCCGGTGCAACCTCGGTGAGCTATGAGTGGCGCTGCCCGTCGGCTTGCTCACGCCCCAGGCCAGGGTGGCCTACCAGCGCAACCTGCAAGACGCGGGAACGGCCACGATGAGCTATGCCGATCCCTCGCTGTCCAGCCCGCTCTACAGCTACAGCGATGCCACGCAGGAAAGCAAGCAGTGGCGGCTGACCCTGGGCGGACGGCTGCTGCTCAAGAATGGACTGGCACTGACGCTGCTCTACACGCATAACGCCGCCAATGCGATGACGACTTCGCAATCATTGAACTTCCAGATGAGCGGGCGCTTCTAGAGCCTGTTCAGGGAATCTGGCTGGCGCGGGTCTTGGCCTCCAGCAGGCTGGTGAGCAAGGTATCCCGCTCTAGGGCCAGCGCGGCCGGATCATTTCCCTGCAACTGCCGCCCGACCTGATCGGCAACGATGGCACGCAGCGCCGGTGTCAGCGCTGGTGCGCCGAGGTCGGCCCACCAGCTTTCGATCGGCGGACCCAGGTGCTCCAGCACATGGCCGATGCCGCCCGCACCGCCCGACAGCGACAGATTCAGGAACGGCCCCATCAGCGCCCAGCGCAGGCCTGGTCCATACGAAATGGCGGTATCGATATCGTCAGTAGTGGCTACGCCCTGCTCGACCAGATGGAAGGCCTCGCGCCACAGCGCCGCCTGCAGACGGTTGGCCACATGGCCCTTGATTTCCTTGCGCGGATGGATGGGTTTCTTGCCGATGGCGGCATAGAAAGCCATGGCGCGTTGCACGGTCTGCGCCGAGGTGCGTTCCCCGCCGATCACTTCCACCAGCGGAATGACGTGTGGCGGATTGAATGGATGTCCCAGCACCACCCGCTCCGGATGCTGGCAGGCTGCCTGCACCGTGCTCATCAGCAGGCCCGACGAACTTGATGCCAGGATCACCCGGGCCGGCAGCGCCGCATCCATGCGCCTGAACAGCGCGATCTTCAGCGCCTCTGATTCAGGGCCGTTTTCCTGCACGAAGTCAGCGCCCTCCAGCGCGTCCTCCAGATGGGTGTGGAAGCTCAGCCGGTCCAGCGAACTGCCCGGTGCCAGCCCGGCGGTGCGCAGGATCGGCCAATGCTGGCGCACCGCTGCCAGCAGCTTTTCCTTTGCGCCGGGCTGGGGATCGGTAGCAGCCACGTCCAGCCCCTGGGCCAGGAAATAGGCGGCCCAGCTGGCGCCGATGACGCCAGTGCCGACGACGGCGACGCGTTTGATGAGATCTTCGTTGGGGGCGGTGTCGGGCATTTTTCTCTCACAGATAAATCAGGTCATCGGCCGGTGCGTCCCGGTACAGGTGCTCGACCAGGGCGGCGCGATGGCGCAACACGGCGGCCTGGTTGATGTAGCCCTTGTCGGTGATCTCGCCAGCATCGACCGAAGGCGGTTGGACCATCAGGTGCGCGCAGCGGGCGAAGGTGGAGGAGCCGCAGCCTTCCTTGCGCAGTTCCTGCAGGCCGGTGCGGATGTGGCTTTGCACGGCCGGATGGGTCAGCAGTTCGGACAGCAGCATGTCATTGCCGGCACCACTGAGCTGGCGGCAGGCAGCGATATTGGGAAAGACCAGCAGGCGGATGTCGTCACGGTCATGCCCGGCCACCACGATGTCCTGCGCCAGCGGTGCGAGCAATTGCAAGGCCTGCAGGCGCAGGTTGCCGGCATTGACCCAGGTGCCGGTCATCAGCTTGAAGTCTTCCGTGACGCGGCCATCGAACATCAGGCCCAGTTCTGGCCGCTGTTCGTCCACGAAGCGCACGGCGTCGCCGATCCGGTAGAAGCCTTCCTCGTCAAAGGCGGTGGCGGCCAGCTCGGGCTGTTTGTAGTATCCGGGCGTGACATTCGGTCCCTTCACGCGCACCTCCAGCTTGTGGCCGTTGGAGACCAGCTTGAGCGTCACGCCCGGGATCGGCAGTCCGATCACGCCCGCGCGCTCGGACTGGAAATTGCAGTCAGCGGCCAGCGGCGAGGTTTCGGTCGACCCCCAGCCCGTCACCATCGGTACGGCGTATCCCAGCTCCTGCACGGACAATTCGCGCAGCGCATCCCAGAGATGCTGGGGCAGCGCGGCGGCGGCATAGAAGATCACCTGCAGTCGCGAGAAGAACTGGCGGCGCAGTTGCGCGTCATTGCGCAGTTGCGGCACCAGCATGTCAAAGCCGCGCGGCACGTTCAGGTAGATCGTCGGCGTCATGGCCTTGAGATTGTCCAGGCTGGTGGAGAAAGCGCCTGGCATCGGCTTGCCGCCATCGATGTAGAGTGTGCCGCCATTGGCCAGCACCAGGTTGAAATTGTGGTTGCCGCCGAAGGTATGGTTCCAGGGCAGCCAGTCCAGCATGACCGGCGGCGTACGGTTGAGGAAGGGCCAGAGCAGGGTCCGGCTGGCCTGGTTGCTGCACAGCATTTCCTGGGTATTGATGACGCCCTTGGGTTCGCTGGTGGAGCCGGAGGTAAAGAGGATCTTGGCGATGGTCTGCGGCGTGACACGGCCATAGGCATGCTCCACGGCCGCCAGTGCGGCGGCATCGAGGTTTTCCTCCGGCGCAGGAAGGCAAAGCGCAGGCGCTGGCAGGTCAGCGCCAGGCTGTCCCGCCGGGGCCAGCAACAAGGCCGTGTGCAATGGCTTGATCGCCCGCAGGGCCGGGGCGAACAGGGTCGTGTTGCCCACATAGATCAGCGCCGGGTCGATACGCTGCACCAGCGTGCGCAGCTTGGCGAAGTCCTTCGATACCAGGGCATAGGCAGTCGAGAGCGCCGAGTAGGGCAATCCGATGTGCATGCAGGCCAGCATCAGCAAGGCGTGCTCCACGCTGTTGTCGGCCAGCACCAGCACAGGACGTTCGGGCCGGTGCGGGCCGATGTCATGCTGCAGCAGCCAGGCCGCGATCTGTCGTACCCGCCGGAAGGATTCGGCGTAGGTCACGCCGACCCACTGTCCTTCGCACCGCTCCATCAGGAACGGTGCGTCCGGCGTGACAGCGGCCCAGCGCACCAGATAGTCGCTCAGGCAACGCACGGACGGCGCCGCCGCCAGTGCCGAGCTCACATAGGTGACGCCGTCGGCATTGCGGGTGAGCTTTACGGGCGCGGGCGCAAACAAGGGTTCATCGGCCACTGCGGGGCGGCTTGCTAGTCTCATGATGTCTCCTGCCTCCTCTGTCGGGATAGGGCTTGGTGGATGCTGCGTTGTCTCTGTCTTGACGGCGTGACCGATGTCCCGGTCACGCCAGGCGGCTAGCGCTTGCCGGGCAGTTTCATGATTTCCCTGGCTTCGTCGGGGGTGGCGGGCTCCATGTCGAGTTCACGGATGATGCGCACGATCCGTTCGGTCAGCTGCACATTGGTAGCCAGTTCGCCGTGGCGATAGTAGAGGTTGTCTTCCAGCCCCACGCGCGCATGTCCCCCCAGCAGCAGGGCGCTGATATTGGCTTCCAGCTGCGAGGGGCCGATGCCGCTGACGCAGAAGATGCTGCCCTTGGGCAGGGTATCGACCATCATCTGCAGATACCGTGGCGAGTAGGGCATGGCGTTCTGAAAACTGCGATGCACATTCATCACCAGGTTGATGAAGTACGGCTCCTCATCGTGGCCTTCGGCGATCAGGGTGCTGGTGTCCTGCAGGATGTGGGTGGGACTGAAGACTTCCCACTCCGGCTTGATGCCCCGCGCCTTCATCTCCTGCGCCAGGAAACGCGCCTTGCTCAGCGGCGTGTTCATCATGATTTCCTTGTCGCCGAAGCTGATGTTGAGGGTGGTGGCGTCGAGGGTGCACATTTCTGCTCCAGCTTCCATCCCCTTGATGCGTTCTTCCCACAGCAATTCCCAGGTGCCGTCCTCGCGCTGGCGCACCATGTCGCCGTGCACGCCGCCGCCGGTGGAGTTGTTGATGACGATGTTGCACTTGGCGCGGATGCGCTGGTTCATGTCCAGGTAGATCGCCGGATTGCAGGTGGCCTGGTCATCCGGGCGGCGCGCATGCAAGGCCACCACGCTGGCACCGGCGTTGTAGCAGCGATAGACATCGTCTGCGATCTCTGCCGGTTGCGTGGGCAGGTTGCTGTTCTGCGACTTGAACGCCATGCCCCCGGTAGGGGCGATGGTCACGATCACTTTTCTCTTGCTCATTTCTGCGGTCCTTGTGTCTCGGTCGGGTCGTTGTGCTTGTCGTGCTCGGGAGGACGGCTATTTCCAGAGCGCGCACTTGCTCTCGGATTTGCGGGCAAAGGCCTGTTCGCCGGGGATGGTCTGAGCCAGCTTGAAGTAGTCCCAGGCCTCCTTGGATTCGGCGGGTGTCTTGACCTGCAACAGGTACATGTCATGCACTACGCGGCCATCGTCGCGGAAGGTGGCGTTCTTCAGGTAGTGGTCGCTGAGCTTGCTCTTCTTGAAGTAGGGGATGATGACCTCGGCGCTGTCGCTGCCGGTTTCCTTCACAGCGCGCAGGTACTGCAGCACCGCTGAATAGTCGGCAGCATGGAAGGCCGTGGGCATGCTCTTGCGGCGCGCATAGAATTGCTGGCTCCAGGCGCGGGCTTCGGGCGTGATGTTCCAGAACCAGCTGTCGGTGAGATACATGCCCTGGGTGGCTGGCAGGCCCAGCGCGTGGATGTCGGGCATGGTCACGCTCAAGCCGGCGATGCCCATCTTCTTGGTCAGGCCGAATTCGCTGGCAGCCTTGATGGCGTTGACGGCATCGCCGCCCGCATTGGCCAGGCCGAGGATCTGCGCGCCGCTGGCCTGGGCCTGGAGCATGAAGGAAGAAAAGTCGCTTGCGCCCAGGGGATGCTTGATCGAGCCCAGGACGCTACCGCCGGAAGCCTTGATCACGGCGCTCGCATCAGCCTCCAGGGCCTGGCCAAAGGCATAGTCGGCGCTGACGAAGTACCAGCTCTTGCCACCGCTGGCGACCACGGCGCTGGCCGTGCCGCGTGCTTGCGAGATGCTGTCGTAGGCGTAATGGAAGGTGTAGGCATTGCACTGTTCGTTGGTCAGCGCGGTGGCGCCAGAGCCGACCACGAAGATCAGTTTCTTCTTCTCCGCCGCCACCTTGGCGATGGCCAGCGCCGCGCTGGAATTGGTGCCGACCACCAGCATATCGACGCCATTGCGGTCAAACCATTCGCGCGCCTTGGAGGCGGCGATGTCGGACTTGTTCTGGTGATCGGCCGTCAGCAGTTCGATCTTCTTGCCATCGACAGTTGCGCCGAATTCGGCGATGGCCATGCGGATCGCCTCAGCGCCGCCAGGCCCGTCGTAGGAAGAATAGACGCCCGACATATCGGTGATGAATCCGATGCGCACTGCATCCTCGCTGATGGCCGCTTGCGCGTTTCCCGCCAGTGCCAGCGCCAATGCGTGGGCCAGCATCGTCATGCCACTCTTGCTCATGGTCTCCTCCTTGGTTGTTGTTCATTTCTTTTTTGGAGAATGATAGAAAGCCTGTTCCGCAGACTCTGTCACAGATGTGACAATGGCGATCCCGCCGCCCATCTTTTACGGGTATTCTGTTTCCGGCCATTCAGTTCAGGAGAGAATCGATGCCGCATCCCCAAGGACGAGACCCGCACCGCCACGGAGAAAAAGTCCGCCACGCAGAGAGCGCAGAGGCGGGCAGCTCTCTGGAATGGGCGTTGGGGCAGGCGGCCTGGTATATGCAGCTCGATGCGCCGGTGCGCGCTTCCATCCTGGCGCAGGCCAGGGAGATTTCGCTGGATGCAGGTGGCTATCTGTTTGGGGTGGGTGAGAGGCCGCGCGGATGGTATGGCGTGATCGAGGGCCTGCTCACCTGGAAGGCCCTGGATGAAAATGGCCGCAGCCTGTCAATGGCCGGCTTCTCTGCGGGCAGCTGGTTTGGCGAAGCCACGATGATCCGCGCCCAGCCCTATGAGTACCACGTCACGGCATTGCGCCATAGCAGGCTGGTGCTCATTCCAGCCGATGCTTGCGACTACCTGTTCCGCCATCATCATGCTTTTTCCAATGCCGTGATGCGGCATCTGGCCGATCGCGTCAATTTTTTCATGGGCGTGTTTGCCGCGCATGTGCTGGCGGATATGGAGGTCAAGATCGCCCGCATCCTGGCCTCCATGTTCAACAAGGAATTGCATCCCGGCACCCAGCTCCACCTGCGCATCAACCAGGAAGAACTGGCCAATCTCTGCGGCGTATCGCGTCAGCGTTGCAATGCGGTGTTGAAAAGCCTCAGCAAGGCTGGCCTCATCGCCATCGAATACAACGGCGTGACCGTGCTCGATCTGGACGGACTGCGCCATCACGGCGCAGCGTCCAGCGCGGTGTGATCCGTGCGGGGTCAGTCCAGCTTGAACAGCGTCATCGCTTCCAGGTCCAGCACATCGATCTCATGCTGGTTGCGCAAGGTCCACTGGTAGCGCACCACCCCCAGCCACTGCTTCGAGGCCGACACGCGCGCCTCGATGACCTTCACCTTCAGACGCAACTGGTCGCCTGGGCGCACCGGATGCAACCACTTCAGGTAGCTTAGTCCGGGCGAGGCATAGCAGTCGGAGTCAGCCAGTATGTCGCGGCTGATCAGTCGCATGGCCAAGGCGCAGGTAAACCATCCACTGACGATGAGGCCATCCCACTGGCCTTCCTGCGCCAGTACCGGATCGACGTGGAACCACTGGCTGTCATACCGCTCTGCAAAGGCAATCGACTCTTCCTGATCGACCAGGACCGGGCCGAGCTCGTACACATCCCCTTCCTTGAAATCCGCGAATTTCACTGCAGCTCCTTCGGAAAGCCGGTCGGTGGAGGCGGCGTTGAGGCTTTCCGGTCACGCGCCTGGTGGCGCGGCGCCACCTTTTTGACGCAGTATAGTGCACAAATAGAAAATAAATTCCAAATAGATGCAATATATTGCATTTATGCGAGCGGATTAATTGCTTTTTGGAAATTTATTTCTATGCTTCTCGCGGCTGCAGCGAACGCCTTTCCCACCGCGTCATTCAGCCTGAGATGGCGTCGAAATGGGTGATCAGGGCTTTAGCGGCAGTCTCTTCCTGGAGCCCGGAGGTATCGATGATGGCATCGGCCTTGGCATAGAAATCGGCGCGACTGTCCAGGATATTGTTCAGGTCGGCCATCGCCTGGCGGTTGCCGGACATGGGGCGCAGATCTCCCTGTGCCAGCACGCGCGCCATGTGTTCTTCGGGAGACGCCTTGAGCCATACCGTATGGCAGTGCGAGAGCAAGAGACTGAAGCTGGCCGGGTCCGAGACGATCCCGCCTGGCGTAGCGATGACCGCACGCGGGAAACGTGCAATCACATCTTCCACGGCCTGGTATTCGTAGCGGCGGTAGCCGTTCATGCCGTACAGCGAATGGATCTCGGCGATGCTGCAGCCGGCCAGTGTCTCGATGTGCCGGCTCAGGTCGATGAAGGCAAGCTGGCGTGCCTGCGCCAGCTTCTGCCCCAGCGTGGACTTGCCCGCGCCGCGCAAGCCGATGAGGGCGATGCGCTGGCGCCGCGCGTCATCGGCCACCGGCGTGCGAAAGAGCGCACCCAGCGCGGCGTGTGCCCGGACCATCTCCGTTTCGGAACGGCCGCGCAGCAGTTCGCGGATCATCAGCCATTCGGGCGACGAGGCCGTTTCATCGCCGATGATCTCGGCCAGGCTGCAATTCAGTACCGGGGCCAATTGACGCAGGAACTGCAAGGTGGCGTTGCCGTTTCCGGATTCCACATTGGCGATATGGCGCTCGGAGACATCGGCCAGCACCGCCAGCGCTTTGCGGGTCAATCCGCGGCGCGCGCGCAATGTCCTGATCTGCGCGCCGACGGCCAGCAGAAAGGGGTCTTTGTGGTCAGTGTGATGGTCTGGTGCAGGGGCATTCATGGCGTCATCATCGCATATCTGGGCGCTGTTCCATGCAGGCATCCTGCTCATCGGCCTATGCGGTTGCTGCTGCTGGGATTCGCCACTACACTGCACGCTCTATCGGCTTGCCTCACCATGCTTATGTTCCGTTTCAGGCTTTCCCTCGCCTTTGCTCTGCTGGTGGTGCTGGTCTGCGTGCAGGCCGGCTTTGTCTATTGGGGCGCCAACCGGGTCAACGAGTACGCACAGCACAGCCGGCTGGCCAGCGACATCCAGTCCGAACTGCTGGAGCTGTCGGCCAACAAGCAGCGCTTGCGCGTCTGGGCTTCGCAGCGACTGATGGATGCCGACGCCTCGCCCGAAGTGCGCGACCGGCTGCTGGGACACATGCAGCAGAGCGCGGCCAGGCTGCAGCAGCTGGCGCAGCGTGAGATCACGCTCTGGAGCGAGATCTCGGCGCGCGATGGCGTGCCGATTCCTGACGATGTCGAACAACTGGTCGCCACGTCCGACCTGCTGGGCGATAACATCGCCGCCGTGCAGACGCGCCTGCTGGCCCTGGTGCCATTGCGAGGCGATGCCGAGTTTTCTGGAGTCTGGCGCGAGCTCAACCAGGTATTCGACATGGCGCGCGGACGCGACCTGCGTGAACTGATCAACGGCGCCATCGAACGGCAGCGCAAGGCCGTGCCGATTGCGCGCCAGGCCACCGAGCGCGGCCTGGACCGAGTGCGGACCCAGGCCATCTTCATGGTCGTCATGACCTTGCTGGCAGCCTCGTTGCTGGCGCTGCACCTGAGCCGGCGCTTGCAGCGACCGCTGGAACGGCTGCTCGACGGGGTGCGCGCCTTGCGGGCGGGTGAACTCAAGCATCGCGTCCCGGTGGGGTCTGGTGATGAATTCGATCGCGTCGCCGAAGGCTTCAACGCCATGGCGGCCGAGTTGCAGCAGCACCGCATGGATGCCGATGCTGCGCGCCGCCGCCTGGAAGAGGCGGTGCAGGCGCGCACCGGCGAACTGCGCCACGCCCATGAAACCTTGCAGCATATCGACTTGCGGCGGCGCCAGCTCTTTGCCGATCTCGGCCATGAGTTGCGCACCCCCACCACCGCCATCCGTGGCGAAGCAGAGATTGCCTTGCGCGGCGCTGACAAGCCCGCAGAGGAATACCGCCAGGCCCTGCAACGCATCGTCCAGGACAGCAAGCAGCTCACTGGCCGCATCAACGATCTGCTGCTCATCGCCAAGGCCGAAGCAGACCAGATCGTGATGCAGCCGCAGCCCGTGACTCTGCATGAATTGCTGGAAGACGCCGCCGATCTCGCCGAGGCCTTGGGCGCGGACAACCAGGTCTGCTTGCAGCGCGTGCCAGCGCCGCAGGCAGAGGCCGCCCTGCTGATGGCCGATGCAGAACGACTGCGCCAGGCCATCGTGATCGTGCTGGACAATGCCATCCGTTATTCTCCCCGTGGCGCGGTGGTGAGCATGCATGCCAGTGTGCTGCCCGAGCAGGTGCGCATCCAGATCAGCGACCAAGGCATTGGCATCGATGCCGACGAGCTGCCGCAGGTGTTCGAGCGCTTCGTGCGCGGCCGCCGTGCGCGGGAGCATCGCGCCGATGGCACCGGCATCGGCCTGTCGATCGCGCGTGCCATCATCCATGCGCATCATGGCGAGATCGCGCTGCAGAGCACGCCCGGACAGGGAACCTGCGTCACCATCGACTTGCCGCGCCATGCCGGAGCCAGATCCGGCTGCTCCTCGCCCGAACTTGCATGACCATGAACATCCTCATCATTGAAGACGACGCCCGCGTCGCCGATTTTCTCTCCCGAGGGCTGCGCGCCGAAGGTTATCGCGTGCAGCACGCACGGACCGGTCCGGACGGGCTGCAACTGGCGCGCGCGGGCGAGTCGTCGCTATTGCTGCTGGACGTGATGCTGCCGGGCATGACCGGCCTGGAACTGTGTCAGACCCTGCGCGCCGAGTGCAATCATGTTCCCATCCTCATGCTGACTTCGCTCAGCGATGTCGAAGACCGCGTCACAGGACTGCGCCTGGGGGCGGATGACTATCTCACCAAGCCATTTGCATTCGAGGAACTGCTGGCGCGCATCGAAGCGCTTTTGCGGCGCGGACGCGAGCAGCGTCCCAAGGCTACGGTGCTGCAGGTGGCTGATCTGGTGCTGGATCGCGAACGCATGCAGGTCACGCGTGCGGGCAAGCCGATCACCCTCACGGCCAAGGAGCTGGCCTTCCTGGAATTGCTGATGAGCGCGCCGGGCCGGCTGTACAGCCGCGAGCGCATCCTTTCCAATGTCTGGGGCGCCAACGAGGATCCGCTCACCAATATCGTGGACGTCTACATCCGTCGTCTGCGTGCCAAGATCGACGAGGGCTACGACTTGCCCTTGCTCAAGACCGTACGCGGGCTGGGCTACCGGCTCGATGACCAGGCGCAGTGAGCACGCGGACCTGGTCCGGGCGTGTTCATCTGCTGTTCATCTTCAGCTCAGCAGGGATTCATCAAAACCGCCAGCTGCGGTTCATCTCGCTTGCTCACAATGGTTCTGCGTCGATGCGATGACGCGGCGCTGCCAAACGGCGCCTGAACCAGTCCCTTGAGAGGAAACCTGATGAAACAACGTATTGCCATTCCCCTGCTGACCCTGACTGCCCTGGGCCTGTGCGTCGCCATGCCCGCCAGCGCCCAGACCGCCACTGCCACCTGCGCCGCCGCGACCCCCAAGCAGATCGAAGCCTTGTTCGACCGCTGGAATGCCTCCTTGCGCACCGGCGACCCCGACCAGGTCGTGGCCAACTACGCCGCCGACGGCGTGCTGCTGCCGACTGTCTCCAACCAGCCGCGCACCAACCCGGCCGAGATACGCGACTATTTCGTCAAGTTCCTCAAGAGCAGCCCGCAAGGCAGCATTGACAGCCGCATCGTCAAGATCGGCTGCAACGTGGCGCAGGATGTCGGCACCTATACCTTCAAGTTCGCCGATGGCAAGAAAGTGCAGGCGCGCTACACCTATGTCTACGAGTGGCAGGACGGCAAGTGGCTCATCGCCCACCATCATTCCTCGGCCATGCCTGAGCAGCCGATCCGCTGAGTTGCCGTTGACAATGTCCCTCCGTGAGGTTTCTTTCTTCGCGGGGGAACTCATCCCTTGGAGCGGATGAGCCTGCCCGGAAACTAACTTTTTCCGGGCATAGCGCGCTGGTTATTGACTGAAGAGAATCGTCAGCACTTTGTCAGTGCGATATGGAATGATGGCTGTGCTGCAAGAAGCCGTCGTTAAAACTAGAACGTATCTCACGCCTATTGATGAAATGGGCTCTAAAAGAACCAATCCGGTGAGGCCGCTTGACGTGGGCGGACTAAGCCTCAATCGCTGATCGACAGCATGGGCTCTGACTCTGGTTGGCAGCCTGGCTCATTGAATCAACGCAATGAAAAATGACAAGAAGCCCTTGGCTCTGGTGTTGGCGATATCCGCATCGTTATGTTCCTGTGCTTCGCCTCCCGCGCGATTGCCATTCTATGATCCGGACAGAAGCGCCGAAAACGTTGACGTGACTATCCGAAACGGTTCGCCGCTTTCGTCAGTGCTGGTGAGAACATTTACAGACGGTGATCAATGCATGGTCGATGCCATGCAATCGATCTTCCGTGGTGGCCGACCAGAGGGGGCGGTTCCTCCGGGCGTCTATCGGGAGACCCGGGCTTCGGTTGGAAAGACCTTCAGCCTGTGGTTCTTCTCCATCAACGGTTGCCAGGGGATCAGTAGCTTCACGCCCAAAGCGGGATATGCCTATTCCGTGAATGTCGTCGCCTATTCGCAATGCCTGATGGAGGTCCGCAGGGAAATCAGATCGTCCAATGGCCGGGTCCTCGAAGCGGTCAGGGAAGACAGCCTGAGCGTGCGTGACGTCCAGTTCGCTCCTCTGCACGGAGGGAGCATGTGCGTTCCTGAAAGAGCTGGCAGCACGGTATCCCAGCATCCCTGAGTTCAGCTCCCTCATCCCGACATGATTATGCAAAAACACATCGCCCAAGGCCTTTCCTGCGTCCTTTCCTTGCTGTTGCTCTCTGCCTGTTCCGCGCCTCCGATGGTGGCCGCCTCGGGTCCGAATACTGCCGCCTTGCGCCTGGTCAATCTGTCGCCCTACTTGCCCGTCCAGGCCACGACCTTGCCTGGTGAAAACTGCAATATGATGGGTTCGCGTTCCATCGTCAACGACCCGGTGTCGGGCGATAAGCTCGGCCCCAAGAAGAGCTTTGATACCCGCATTCCTGCCGGCCAGATTTTCAATGTGCATAGCTGGCTGGCGCAGCCGAACATGACCTGCTCCGTCACGGTGAGCTTCATGCCGCAACCGGGCCGGGAATACGTCATGAGCTTCGACGCCAAGGATGGCAAGTGCTTTATCGGCGTAGGACGCTTAGAGCACGAGTCGGTGAACGCTAGCCCGGTGGTCGTGCGGGAGGAATCTGTGCGCAAGCGCAGCAACGTCGCAGGGATCGCCAACAGCGGGAATATCTGCGCGCCTGAAATCAGGTAAGCCTGGGCTGCCGTTAACAGGTAGCCGATTTGGCGTTGGTCATTTTTGCATCGGGCTGTTGGTCGATGGCGGCAAGGCCAGGGCGAACGCCTGATCTTGTTTCCTGGGGCGCTCCCTCACCCAGTTGCAGGTTCAGGAAATCACGAACACTTCCACCATCTTGCTCAGCTTTTCCGCCTGGGACTGTAGTGCCTGGGATGCCGCAGCAGCCTGTTCCACCAGGGCGGCATTCTGCTGAGTCACGGCATCCATCTGCGAGATGGCATGGTTGATCTCATCGATTCCTTTGCTCTGCTCACCGCTTGCCTCGCTGATCTCACCGATCACCGAAACCACCCGGTTCACGCTGGCCACGACATCGCTCATGGTGGCACCGGCCTGGTTCACCAGTGCGCTACCGGTGGATACCTTCAAGACTGAGTCATCGATGAGCGTCTTGATTTCTCTGGCGGCGGTGGAACTGCGTTGGGCCAGGCTGCGGACTTCGGTTGCCACCACGGCGAAGCCTCGACCCTGTTCGCCGGCCCGGGCAGCTTCGACCGCCGCATTCAAGGCCAGGATATTGGTCTGGAAGGCGATGCCATCGATGACGCTGATGATATCGACGATCTTCTTGGAGGAGTCATCGATAGCGCCCATCGTCGTCACCACTTCCTGGACCAGCTTGCCGCTTTCTGCCGCGATGCCCGATGCGTCTACGGCCAGCAGGTTGGCTTCATTGGCTCTATCCGCATTCTGCCGCACGGTGGACGTGAGCTGTTCCATGGCCGACGCCGTTTCTTCCAGCGAGCTTGCCTGCTCTTCGGTGCGAGAAGAAAGATCCAGGTTTCCAGAGGCGATCTCGCCGCTGGCAGTGGCAATGGCGTCGGTGCCGGTGCGGACTTCACGCACGATCTCCCTGAGTCCGTCGTTCATGCTCTTCATCGACATCATGAGGCTATCCGGATTGCGGGTATCGGCTGCGATCTCTGCGCGCAAGTCGCCGTTGGCGATCAGGGAGGCCAGCATGGCCGCATCGGAAGGCTCGCCGCCAAGCTGGCGCAGGATGCTCCTGGTAATGAGCGTAGCGCCTGTCAGGCCGACCAGCAGCGCAATCGTTCCCAGAACGATGATCAGATTGCGCGCATCCGCGTACACAGACTTGGCTTCGTTCTTGGCATCCTCGTTGAGCTTGTCTTCGAGGCGCGAGAATTCTGCCAGGCTTGCGCGCCGTTGCGCTTGCTGCTTGGAGAGCCCGGCGGCGAGGATGTCCTTGATGCCTTGGCCGCCGCCTTCCCCGGCCAGCTCCAGCACCTTTTGCAGCAAGGGCAGGACTTCCGCCGCCTGCTTCTTGATGGCGACCATGGATGATCTCTCAGTGTCGGTGGTTTCATCCAGTTCGGTGAACATCTTGTCCAGGGTGCTCTCTGCCTGAGCGTAATTGCTGATCTGTTGCTTCAACCGTTCGGCGTTCTGACTGAACTCGGCCTGGGATGCGGCCAAGGCAAGATTGCGGGTGATCAGGGACTGTTCATAGACGGCCGTGCGCATGGCGGCAAGGTGCACGATCTCGACGTTGTTGACATCGGTGATCGACGTCAACTGCTGCCTGATCTGGTCCATCTTCAGCAGCGAGCTCAGGATGATCAGCAAGAGCAGCAGGAGAATACTGCCGAAGCCAAAGCCGAGCCGTTGTAGAACTGTCAGACGCTTGAAGAACATTGCATGCTCCAAAGGAAAAAGTAGGTCGTGAATCGATGAGCCATCAGCTGGCTCACAGAGAGGTGTCTAAGAATCATTGCGCGCAGGCGCGTGGCCGCTGCCTTCCCATGCGCAGGTGCGGTTATGCGGAGAGGACGGGGCTGTTCTGGCGCGACTGCTTTTGGTGGTGGGCGCAGGCGTGATGCTTGCGTTCACGCCGGCCGTTGTTTTGTCATACCCGCGTCAGGCAAGCGAGGGACTTTAGTGGAAAACCAGATCTTTGATTAGTTATTGAAAATTGAAGAATGAATTCAATAAAAAGTTGAAATAGGGAAACTCCAAGCTTGATCCTGCCCCTTTCCCACCAAGCACTTGCACCCTGTTATCACTCTGGATTCATGGTGCGCACATCTTCTGAGTTCTTGCTTGCCGGGCTCCGTCGGAAGGCGAAGGTGATCGTTCAATCTGCCAGTGTGGGGCCTTGATCGCGACGAATTATGTTGCGAGAAGAAGCAATTTCGACCTGGCGATGTTGTGCTTTGCCTACAGTCCTTAGCCAATCCTCACGGCGGACCAGTGTCGTAGGCGGGGCAGGCTGGCTGGAGATGCCGCTGGCTTTCTTTGTTCATTGGCTGTCTCCGACGACATCCCCCGCTTTTTCTCCGCGCCGCATCCCGCCGGGAATCTGGCGTATCGTGTCTGATGCGCCTGCCGGCAGCAACAGCCAGCAGCAACTGCCAGCCGTCAGTGCCCATCCCAGCCAGGCAAAGACGTCTCGCGAATGATGCGGATGAGTTTCTGCGCCGCCGGTGAGAGATACATGTCGCGCCGGTAGGTGAGCCCCATGCGGCGCAGCATGGTCGTCTCCTTCAGGACTACTTCGCGCAGATGGCCCCGTCCTTCCGACAGGTTCAGCTTGGAGGCAAAGCCCAGCAGGTTGCTGCGCTCGATCAGGGGCAAGATCATGTTCAGCACGGTGGACGCGATCTGGACCTTGGGGCGGGGCAGGTGATGGCGGTCGAACACGTTGTCCAGCCACTGGCGGCTCAGCACCGATTGCGCCGGCAGCACCCACTGGTAGTCCAGCAGGTGGCGCAGCCGGATCTTCCTGTCGAAGATGGGATGATGCGGGCTGGCCATGACCACCATCTGGTCGTGCATGACCTCTTCGGTATGGAAGAGATCATCATCCTGGATCATCGGGCCCAGCACGATATCCAGTTCTCCCGCCTTCAGTCCCGCCAGCAGAGCGTCGTTCATGGAGACCTTGAGGTCGATCGTGACCTTCTGCGCCTCGGCCAGCAGTTGCTGGCACACCCCCGGCAGGACGTGTTCCGCCAGCGTCGGTACGCAGCCCAGGCGGATGTTGCCTTCACGCCCATGGGCATAGTCGCCGATCTCGCGCGCGGTCTCGTCCATCATCAGGCTGATCTGGCGCGCACGGTTCAGCAGCGCCTGGCCGACCGCCGTGAGCCGAATGCCGCGACCGGCCCGTTCAAATAGCGGCGCACCCAATTGTTCTTCCAGACGGTCGATGCACTTGGTCAGCGCCGGCTGCGTCTTGTAGAGCCGTTCTGCCGCCCGGCCCACGTGTCCTTCTTCGGCGATGACGGCGAAATACTTGAGATCACGGAAGTCCAAGATTCATTCCTGAAAGTTATGAATGCAAAAATAAAAGCAAATATACATTAAATATTCCCAGCCGTAGACTGCGCTCCAAACAAGAACCCTCGCCCATCGCGGCGACGACAACATGGAGACCAGCACTATGCAAGACCATCCTTCCAGGCGCGTTTTTTTGCGGCGTGGCGTCCAGCTCGGTATCGGCATTGGCATTGGCATCGGCATCGGCGCGGGCATTCATCTGCCGCATGCGCTGGCGCAATCCGAGCCCTACCCCCATTCCACGGGCAGCGAACCTGCTGCCAGCCGCCTGCCGCAAGACGCTTGCGACTGCCACATGCACATCTATGACCCGCGCTTCGCATGGGCGCCGGGTGCCAAGCTGCTGCATGCGCCGGCCACCGTCGCCATGTATCGCCGCTTGCAGCAGCGTCTGGGCACCACACGCAACGTGGTGGTCACGCCCTCAGCCTATGGCGTCGATAACAGCTGCACGCTCGATGCCCTGGCGCAACTGGGCGCTGCCGCCCGTGGCGTGGCCGTGGTCAATGACCAGGTCAGCGATGCCGAGTTGCAGCGCCTGCATCAGGCTGGCGTGCGCGGACTGCGCTTTAACCTGGCCGTCGGTTCGGTGACCACCGTGGAGATGATGGAACCGCTGGCGCGCCGCATCGCGCCGCTGGGCTGGCACCTCCAGGTCAACATGCCCAATGAGCTGCTGCTGGCCAATCGCACGCTGCTTTCCAAGCTCCCCGTACCGCTGGTGTTCGACCACTTTGCCCGCATCCCCTTGCAGGCCGGCCCGGCCCATCCGGTCTTCGATTTCGTCACGGGACTCATGCGCGAGCAGCGCGCCAGCGTCAAGCTCTCGGGCGCCTACCTGTACAGCAAGCGTGGCGCGCCCGACTACGAGGACGTCGCGCCGCTGGCCCGCACCCTGGTGCAGCTGGCGCCGTCGCAGGTGGTGTGGGGCAGCGACTGGCCGCATCCGACCGAGCAGCACAAGCCCGATGATGCGCGCCTGCTCGATGTGATGACCTCCTGGCTGGGTTCCGAGGCACTCATGCGCACGGTGCTGGCCGATAACCCCGCCCGCCTTTACCAGTTCTGATGGAGAATCCCATGTCGCAGGTTTCCACCCAAGCCGTGGCGCATGCCGCTGCAGCAACCACATCCGGCGTCAGCGAAGAAGCCACGATGAAGAAGGTGATGCGTCGCCTCATCCCCTTCATCCTGCTGTGCTACGTGGTCAGTTACCTGGACCGCATCAACGTCGGCTTCGCCGCGCTGACCATGAACAAGGACCTGGGCTTGACGCCCTCGCAGTTCGGTCTGGGCGCGGGTCTGTTCTTCATTGGCTATTTCTTTTTCGAGATTCCCAGCAATCTCGCGCTGCATCGCTTCGGCGCGCGCATGTGGATCTCGCGCATCATGATTTCCTGGGGTCTGATCTCGATGGCGACCGCCTTCGTGGTCGGCCCCAAGAGCTTTGCGCTGGCCCGCTTCCTGCTGGGCATGGCCGAAGCCGGATTCACGCCGGGCATCTACCTGTACTTCACGCAATGGTTCCCCGGCGCGTGGCGCGGCAAGGCCACGGCCTTCTTCCTGATCGGCATTCCGGTGGCCAACATCATCGGCTCGCCGCTGTCGGGCGCGCTCATGGAGCTGCACGGCATGTGGGGTTTCAAGGGCTGGCAGGTGCTGTTGCTGCTGGAGGCGGTGCCAGCCGTGTTGCTGGGCGTGATGTGCCTGTTCCTGCTGCCGGATCGTCCGTCCAAGGCCGCCTGGCTCACACCGTCCGAAAAGCAGTGGCTGGAGAATGAGTTGTCCACCGAGCAGAATGTGCTGGCTGCCCGCCATGGCAACAAGCTCAAGGACGCCTTCACCAACTGGCGCGTGTTCGCGCTGGCCGGCGCTAACTTCTGCGGCATCATCGGCTCGCTCAGCATTGGCCTGTGGCTGCCGCAGATCATCCGCGAATTCGGCCTGCCCTCGCATCAGGTTGGCCTGGTGGCGGCCATTCCCTATCTGGTCGGCGCTGTGGCGATGACGCTGTGGGCGCGCTTGGCCAACCGCAGTGGCCGTCGCTTGTACTTCGTGGCGGGGGCCATCGTGCTGGCGGCACTGTCGCTGGCGATTTCGGCCTTCCTGCATACGCCGCTGCTGAAGATGCTGGCCATCACCATCGCGGTGGCCTCCATCCTGTCGTTCCAGGCCACCTTCTGGGCCATTCCCTCGGGCTTCCTGACCGGACGCGCTGCCGCCGGCGGCCTGGCGCTGATCGTCTCCATCGGCAACCTGGGCGGTTTCGTCGGCCCGTCGGTGATTGGCTTCATCCGCGAATCCACCCAGGGCTTTACCTATCCCTTGATCTTCGTGGCCGGCGCCTTGCTGCTGGGTGCTGTCATCACGCTGGCATTGGGTGATCCGTCCCGCGTCTCCTCCACCTCCAAGGAAACAGCATGAGCTTCTTTGCCCCGCCTCCCGTGGTCGAAGCCAGCGTCTTCACGCGCTTGCCTGACCATTTCCGTACCCCCCGCAAGAACGCCTGGGGCGATGCTAACCGGGGCGGCCTACCCATCGATTCCTTCCTCGAAGGTCCGTCCTTCGACCGCCAGGGCCGCCTGTACGTCACCGATATTCCCTATGGCCGCATCTTCCGCATCACCTTGGATGGCCAGTGGGAACTGGTCACCGAATACGACGGCTGGCCCAATGGTCTGAAGATCGACAAGACCGGTCGCATCGTCATCACCGACTACAAGCGTGGCCTGGTACAGCTCGATCCCGATACCGGTACCGTTACGCCGCTGCTGGAGACGGTGGGTTCGGAAGGCTTCAAGGGTGTTAATGACCTGGTATTCGGACCCAAGGGCGAGATCTATTTCACCGATCAGGGCCAGACCGGCCTGCAGGACGCTACGGGCCGCGTCTATCGCCTGGCGCCCGATGGCCAACTGACCTGTCTGATCAATACCATCCCCAGCCCCAATGGCATCGTCTATGACCCGGTCCTGAACCACCTGCTGGTGGCGGTCACGCGGGCGCAGCAGATCTGGCGCATCCCGCTGCATCACAACGGCGTGGTCGGCAAGGTCGGCGTCTTCGCCAACCTGCACGGCGGCATGGCCGGTCCCGATGGCCTGGCGCTGGATGCGGAGAGCTGCCTCTATATCGCCCATACCGGCTTCGGCTCCATCTGGCGTCTGTCGAAGTTTGCCGAACCCTTGCTGCGCATCCGTTCCACGGTGGGCATCTCGACTACCAACCTCGCCTTCGGCGGGCCGGACGGCAAGAGCCTCTTCATCACCGAATCCCAGACCGGATCCATCCTGCGCGCCGACGTGCCGGTGGCCGGCCTGCCCATGTATTCCCACGCCTGAGCGTGACCACTGTCTTCATTTTCTTCATTTTCATTATTTTCATTAAGGATCACCATGAGCAATCAACCTGACTTCATCCGCGACATCGAACGTGTTGACGCTGCCGTCGTGGCCAAGGCTTCGGCGTTCCCGGCGTCCATCCTGGCGGACGTGGCCGGTCGTCGCGGCACCCTGTGCAGCCGCGTCGCGCCGCTGTCGCCTTCCATGCGCGTGGCCGGTCCGGCGCTGACGGTGGAAGTGCGTCCGGGCGACAACCTGATGATCCACGCCGCCATGGCCATCGCCAAGCCGGGCGACGTGCTGGTCATCGATGGCAAGGGCGACGAGACCTGCGCCCTGATGGGCGAGATCATGGTGTCGCAGTGCAAGGCCAGCGGCCTGGCCGGCGTCATCATCTACGGTTCGGTGCGTGACACCGAAGCCCTGCGCGAGATGGGCTTCCCGGTCTATGCCGTGGGTGCCAATCCGAATGGTCCAACCAAGGAGATCGCTGGCCGCGTGAACTGGCCGATCTCGGTGGGCGGCACCGCCGTGCAGCCGGGTGACCTGATCGTCGGTGATGCCGACGGCGTGGTGGTAGTCGAGCGTGAGAAAGCGGCTTCGCTGCTGGACGCTGCTGCCAAGAAGGTCGCCGCTGAAACCAAGCGCCTCACCGAAATCCGTGGCGGCGGCCCGCTGCGTCCGACCTGGCTGGACAGTGCGCTGCGCAAGGGCGGCGTGCTGGCAGAAGGAGAGTCGCTGTGAATACCGCAAGCAAGCAGGTGGTGATCGTCACCGGCGTCGATCTGGCACCGGCTGCGGTCGATATGCTGCGTGACTATCAACTGGTCTATGCCGGTGCCAAGCCGACCGAGGAAGATGTGGTCAGGCTGGCCCAGCAGCATCAGCCGGTGGCGATCATCGTGCGTTATGGCGGTGTGAGCGCCCGCGTGATGGATGCGGCCCCGAGTCTGCGCGTGATTTCCAAGCACGGCACCGGCATCGATTCCATCGACAGCCAGGCCGCGCAGCAACGCGGCATCGCCGTCAAGGCTGCCGCAGGGGCCAATGCGCCGGCGGTGGCCGAGCATACCTGGGCGCTCATCATGGCCTGCGCCAAGAACGTGGTGGGACTGGACCAGCGCATGCGCGAGGGTCACTGGGACAAATCCACCCACAAGAGCGTAGAGCTGCGCGGCCGTACGCTGGGTCTGGTCGGCCTGGGTGCCATCGGACGCCGCGTGGCAGCAGTGGCCGCCGTACTGGACATGCCGGTGCTGGCCTATGACCCATATGCCAAGGAAGCCCCGCAGGGCGCGCAACTGGTCGATCTCGATACGCTGTTTGCGCAATCCGATGTGGTGTCCTTGCACTGCCCGCTGACTGCCGATAACAAGCACATGATCAATGCGCAGTCGCTGGCCCGCATGAAGGATGGCGCCATCCTGGTCAACACCGCGCGCGGCGGCCTGATCGATGAGCAGGCCCTGATCGCGGCGCTCGGCAGCGGCAAGCTGCGCGCAGCCGGACTGGACAGCTTCGAGAAAGAGCCATTCGCCGCTCCGCATCCCTTGCAGGGCGTCGGCAATGCCGTGCTGAGTCCGCACATCGGCGGCGTCACGGCAGATGCCTACATCGCCATGGGTACTGGCGCGGCCAGCAACGTCCTGGCAGTGCTGGGCGCGTAGCACGCCGCCAGCTGATCAAAAAACTACAATGTAACGGGGCCAGCCGGCATGACCGGCAGCGCCCCACCTTCCGAGAGAGACAAATGGAGACAATCCAAGACCAGAAGCGGCTCGAAAAAGAGACCGTGCACAAGGTCACATGGCGGCTGTTGCCCTTCCTGATGCTGTGCTACCTGTTCGCCTTCATCGACCGGGGCAATATCGGCATGGCCGCGCTGCAGATGAATCACGACATCGGCCTGTCGCCCAGGATGTTCGGCTTTGCCAGTAGCCTCTTCTTCATCGCCTATTTCATCTTCGAAGTGCCCAGCAACCTGGCGCTGCAGAAGTTCGGCGCGCGCAAATGGCTGGCGCGCATCATGATCACCTGGGGCCTGATCTCGGCCTGTACTGCGCTGGTGCAGGGACCGATGTCGCTGTACTTCGTGCGCTTCATCCTGGGCGCGGCCGAAGCCGGCTTCTTCCCAGGCGTGGTGCTGTACCTGACCTATTGGGTTCCCTCGGCTTACCGTGCACGCATCGTAGCCTTGTTCATGGTGGCGATCCCGGCGGCCAGCTTCGTCGCCTCGCCGGTCTCGGCGCTGCTGCTGCAGATGGATGGCATCGGCGGAATACGCGGCTGGCACTGGCTGTTCCTGCTGGAGGGCTTGCCCACGGTGCTGCTGGGTGTGGTCTGCCTGTTCTTCCTGACTGACCGTCCCGATCAGGCGCGCTGGCTCAGTGATGAGCAGCGCAACTGGCTGACCGAGACCATGAACAAGGAAGCGGCCAGCCGCGCCGCCAAGCAGCATATCCCCTTGTGGAAGCTGTTCAGCCAGCCGCATGTGTGGGGCATGGCCCTGGTCTGCGCCTGCGCCTCGGCGGCCGGTTCGGTGCTCAACGTGTGGCAGCCGCAGCTGCTCAAGTCCTTCGGTCTGTCGGTGATGCAGACAGGGCTGGTCAATTCCATTCCCTACCTGGTGGCGTCGGGTCTGATGGTGTGGTGGGGCCGTCACTCCGACCGCACCGGCGAGCGCCGCTGGCATACGGCCATTCCGCTCATGCTCATTGGCGGCGGACTGGCGCTGGCGTCGCTGGCCAACTCGCTGGCCCCGGTGGTGCTGCTGCTGACGATAGTGCTCATTGGCGCTTATTCCTTCAAGGGACCGTTCTGGGCCATGGCTTCCAGCTGGCTGGCCACCGGTTCGGCTGCGGCCGGACTGGCGGGCATCAACGCCGTCTCCAACCTGATCGGCGGTGGCTTGATGGTCAACGTGTATGGCTGGGTCAAGGACGCCACCGGTAGCTACGCCATGGCCTTGCTGCCGCTGGTAGGCCTGTCGGTGGTGAGCGTGGGCATCCTGCTGTTCCTGTCGCGCAAGTCGCGCGTGGTGGGCTGATCGCGTCCTTCAGAAAAGGCTGAACGCTCATGGATCGCGACTGGTCTGACAATGCGACCGACCCTGCAGCACCTGAGACGGAGGCGTCCATGGTGCTGCAAGCTTGCATCGAATGCGGCGAGGCCAGAGCGCTTTCGACCGAGCTGCATCCTGCCATCGCTTTTGTCAGGTGCCAGCGCTGCAAGGTCATCGGACCCAGTTGCGAACCCGGAGACCTGGCTGATCCGAAGCGCAGGTACGAACTGCTCAAAAAAATCATCCGTGGATGGAACAGCCGGCATGCCATCGGGCATCAGATTGTCCTGAGATCCACGGCCAATGAGGGTGGCGAGAAAACACCGTCAGCCTCATCTGTCCCAGGAGGAGTACATGGTCGATAGAAGAACATTCATTGCAGCAAGCCTGTTGGCGTGCGTTGGTTTGCGGACTGCAACTGCCCAGAACGTCCCCAACTCCGCCGGTAGTCAGCCGCCCAGGCTGAAGGCTCCGGCGCTGGCGTGCGACAGCCATCATCACATCTACGATGCGCGCTTCCCGGTCTCGCCGCATTGGCGTGGCGGGCGTCCCGACGGCGCGACCGTGGCCGATTACCGGCTGCTGATGGCCAAGCTGGGGATTGCCCGGCATGTGGTGGTGCAGCCCTCTACCTATGGCAGCGACAATCGATGCCTGCTGGATGCGCTGGCGCAGTTCGGTGCGCAGGCGCGTGGCATTGTGGTGATCGACGACGATGTCGATGCCGCGCAATTGAAGGAGATGGATCAACTGGGCGTGCGCGGCGTGCGCGTCAACTTCCTGTCGCCACAGAGCTGGGGTGTGACGACCGTGGAGCGCCTGCGCCGCACCGCCGAGCGCATCGCACCGCTGGGCTGGCATGTGCAGATATTGATGTCGGGTGCGCAGATCGCGCAGCATGAAGCGGTGCTGGCCGCATTGCCGGTGCCGGTGGTGATCGATCACCTGGGTCGCATTCCGCAGCCGGATGGCCTTGACCATCCTGGCGCGCAAGCGATCCTGCGCTTGCTGGCCAAGGGCAACACCTGGATCAAGCTCTCCGAGCCCTATGCCGACACCCTGCAGGGGCCGCCCGACTATCCTGACACCAGCCTGTTGGCGCGGACCTACCTGCAAGCAGCGCCGCACCGGACCCTGTGGGGCAGCGACTGGCCGCATCCGACCGAGAAGATCAAGCCCGATGACGCCGTGCTGTTCGATCTGCTGGCCGCCTGGACCGCAGATCCGGCAGTGCGTCATCAGATCCTGGTGAGCAATCCGGCTGCGTTGTTCGGCTTTACCTGACTTGCGTCATTGAGCCGCTGGCTGGCAAGCGCCAGCCAGCGGCTTGCCCTATCGCTCAGACAATGCCGCTGCTGCTGCGTCCCGCCACCATCGGGCGTTCTTCGCGCTTGTGGTCGCGATAGGCGCTGGCGCGATACAAGGCGACCGGATCGATGGCGCCACCGCTGCGATAGCGCGCCATGGCCAGGATCGCGCTCACGTCGGTGCGGAAGGCCTGCTTGAGCGTTTGTGCCGCCATCAGCGCATCGTTGTTCTTCTGGTGATGCGACAGGGCCTGCGTATCCACCAGCGCGGCCTGAAGGTAGGCACGCTGCACTTCTACCGCGCTGGTCATCAGGCTTTCGATGGGATCGGTGACGTTGTGCGACTGGTCCAGCATGTAGGCCGGATGGAAGGCCTGACCATCGCGCATGGCGGCATCACGCAATTCGTTGAAGACCAGGAACAGCTGGAAGGGATTGATGCTGCCCGAATCCAGATCGTCATCGCCATACTTGCTGTCATTGAAGTGGAAGCCGCCCAGCTTGCCGAACTGCGCCAGCCGCGCCACGATCATCTCGATGTTGGTGTTGGGCGCATGGTGGCCCAGATCCACCAGGCACTTGGCCTTTGGGCCGAGCTCCGTGGCGCAGGCGAAGCTGGTGCCCCAGTCAGCGATGGTGGTGGCATAGAAAGCCGGCTCGAACAGCTTGTGTTCGATGTAGACCAGCCAGTCGGAGGGCAGTGCGGCATAGATGGCGCGCATGCTCTCCAGATAGCGCTCCAGCGCGCCGCGCAGATTGCTCTGGCCGGGGAAGTTGGCGCCGTCGCCGATCCAGACCGTCAGGCCCTTGGAACCCAGCGCATGTCCCAGTTCGATGCAATCGATGTTGTGCGCCACGGCCTGTGCGCGCACGTCGGGATCCAGCGCGGTGAGGCTGCCGAACTTGTAGCTGTGGGCCTGCTCTGCCGCATCCTGGAAGGTATTGGAATTGACGGCGTCGAAATGCAGGCCGTGCGCAGTGGCCGTTTCACGCAGGGCGTGCGCATCGGTGGTGCGGTCCCAGGGGAAATGCAGCGAGACGCCGGGGGTCACGCGGGTCAGCTGGTGGATGGTGCCGCAATCATCGATCTTGTCGAAGACATTGCGCGGTTCGCCCTGGCCGGGGAAGCGCGCGAAGCGGGTGCCACCGGTGCCGACGCCCCAGCTCGGTAGCGCCACGGCGAAGGCCTGCGCCTGACGGGTCAGGGCCTCGATGTCGCAGCCGCGCCGGGACAGGACTCCCGCCAGCGCTTCGTAATCGGATTGCAGTTGCTGATGGGCGCGGGCGTTTTGCTCGGCGATGAATTGCGGGTCGATACGATAGGTCATGCTGTCTCCTGCGACGCTGCCATCCTTGGGCATCGTCATCATTGTTGAATGGAATTGCGAAGCGGGTGAGGCGGGGCAGCGTCAGCGCGTGAAGGCCCCCGCATTACCGGCATCGACGTTGAGGATATTGCCGGTGCTCTTGGCCGACTTCTCGCTGGCGAAGAAATAGACCGCCTCGGCGATATCCTCCGGCAGCACGCTGCGCTTGAGCATGCTGCGCTGGCGATAGAATTCCTCGACGTCGTCGGCCTCGATCTTGTTGGAGGCGGCGCGTTCTTCCTTCCACTTGCCATCCCAGATGCGCGAGCCGCGAATGACCGCGTCCGGATTGACCACATTGACGCGGATGCCATGCGGTGCGCCTTCCAGCGCGATGCAGCGGGCCAGATGGATCTCGGCGGCCTTGGCGGTGCAATACGCCGACGCCCCGGCCGAGGCGACCAGGCCGTTCTTGCTGGCCACATAGACGATGCTGCCGCCCAGCCCCTGGGTCAGCATGCTGGAGAAGGCGGCGCGACTGACCAGGAAATAGCCGGTGGCCAGCACCGAGAGATTGCGTTGCCACACTTCCAGGCTGGTGTCCTGCAGCGGCGAGGCCGAGGCGATGCCGGCATTGGAGACCAGCAGGTCGATGCCGCCGAAGCGTAGCGCCACGCTGTTGAGGATCGTCGCCACCTCCGCCTCGCTGGTGATATCGGCGCGCACCACGCCGATGGCGTCTGGTCCGCCGTGCTTGATGAGCGCCTTTTGCGCACTGTCGAGCGCCGATTGATCAATATCGGTCAACATCACGCAAGCGCCCTCGGCCAGCAACTGGCGTGCCACTGCCTGGCCGATGCCGCCGCCGCCGCCGGTGACCAGGGCGATGCGCCCGGCCAGGCTCTTGGGTTTGGGCATGCGCTGTAGCTTGGCTTCTTCCAGCAGCCAGTATTCGATATCGAAGGCTTCCTGCTCCGGCAGGCCGACGTAGCTGTCCACGCCATTGGCGCCGCGCATGACGTTGACGGCATTAATGTAGAACTCGCCGGCAATGCGGGCGGTGGCTTTGTCCTTGGCGAAGGACAGCATGCCCACGCCGGGGATGAGATAGATCACCGGATTGGGGTCCCGCATGGCCGGGCTGTTGGAACGGGCGCACCGCTGGTAGTAGGCGGCGTAGTCCTGGCGATAGGCTTCCAGCGCGGCGTCCAGGCTGGCTTCCAGCGCGCTCAGGTCGGGTTGTTCCGGCGAGAAGTCGAGTACCAGCGGACGGATCTTGGTACGCAGGAAATGATCGGGGCAGGAGGTGCCCAGCGCGGCCAGCGGGGCCAGGTCCTGGCTGCAGACGAATTCGAGCACGGCGTTGCTGTCATCGAAGTGACCCAGCTTGTATTCGCTCTTGCTGATCTTGCCGCGCAGCAAGGGCATGATGCGTGCCGCCAGTGCCGCGCGTTCGGCCGCCGGCAGGGCCTGGTAGCGCGCGCCACCGAAGGCCGGCGTACGGCTGTTGGCAGCCAGCCAGGCATCGGCACGGCGGATCACGCCAAGTGTGTTCTCGTAGCATTCGCGTGCGGTATCGCCCCAGGTGAACAGGCCATGTCCTTCCAGCACGATGCCCTTGAGGCGCGGCTGGGCGCGCACCAGCTGCTCCAGCTTCAGACCCAGGTCGTAGCCGGGACGCTGCCACGGCAGCCAGCCCAGTTCACCCTCGAAGATGCGCTCGGTCAGGTCGCGGCTGTTCTTGCAGGCGGCGATGGCGATGACTGCATCCGGGTGCATGTGGTCCACATGGCGGCGCGGGATGTAGGCGTGCAGCGGGGTGTCGATGCTGGCGGCGCGGGCATTGAGGTTGAAGGTGCAGTGGGGCAGGTAGCCGACCATCTCGTCTTCATGTTCCAGGCCACGGTAGCGGCTGCGCAGGGCTTCCAGCTTGTCCATGTAGAGGGTGGCGAAGCCGTCCAGCTTGATGCTGCCCAGGTCACCGCCCGAGCCCTTGACCCACAGCACCTCGACCGTCTGCCCCGTCAGCGGATCGGGCATGGCGATCTTGGCCGAGGTGTTGCCGCCGCCGAAATTGGTGATTTCCTTGTCCGCGCCCAGCAGGTTGGAGCGGTACAGCAGCAGATGCGGCTCGTCCAGGGTGGCGGCGTGGGCCTCGTCCCAGGCC
>Ga0160495_100274_pt1 | contig 40715 bp, 15 predicted proteins | sample DID4MG_4_FD_108251 | JGI IMG/M metagenome (GOLD analysis project Ga0160495, IMG submission 108251) | Enriched soil microbial communities from UW Madison campus, WI, USA - DID2933_E24_FP4 MG | ecosystem: Environmental > Terrestrial > Soil > Unclassified | place: USA: Madison, Wisconsin | collected... | reverse complement strand
CGGGATCGGCTTCGGCCCCTCCAACATCGCACTCGCCATCGCCCTGCAATAGCAGCAGCGCCATGCCGGCCCTGCCGACATGTTCTTCATCGAGAAACAGGACAGCTTCGCCTGGCACGGCGACATGCTGCTGGAGAACTCGCACATGCAGATCTCCTTCCTCAAGGACCTCGCCACGCTGCGCAACCCCGCCAGCCGCTTCACCTTCCTCAACTACCTGCACCAGAAGCAAAGGCTGAGCGACTTCATCAACCTCAAGACCTTCTACCCCAGCCGGCACGAGTTCAGCGACTACCTGCGCTGGGCCGCCGACCAGTTCAGCGCCAGCTGCGGCTATGGCGAAGAGGTCGTCGAGGTGCTGCCCGAACTGCAGGACGGCAAGGTGCGGCTACTGCGGGTGCGGTCGCGCAAGCGCGATGGCCGCATCACCGAACGCCTGGCGCGCAACCTGGTCATCGGCGTGGGCGGCTCGGCCAATATCCCCGACACCTTCCGTGGCCTGCGCGATGATGCCCGCGTATTCCACTCCAGCAGCTACCTGCGGCATGTCGCCGCCTTCGACAAGCCGGCCCGCATCGCCGTCATCGGCGCAGGCCAGAGCGCCACCGAGATCTTCCTCGACCTGCATGGGCGCAATGCCGGCCACGAAGTGGACTTCGTCATGCGCAGCCGCAACATCAAGCCGTCCGACGACAGCCCCTTCGTCAACGAAGTCTTCAATCCCGAATACACCGATTACGTCTATCGGCAGGACGACCAGACCCGCAACGCCCTGATGCAAGAGTTCATGCAGACCAACTACGCCGCGCCGGACCTGGCGCTCATCGAGCAGGTCTATCAGGTCTTCTACAAGCAGAAGGTGACCGGCCAGGCGCGCCACCGCCTGCTGCGCTGCCATAACGTCGAGCGCGCCCATGCCGATGCCGACGGCGTCTGGCTGGACCTGCACGACCTCGACGGCGGCAGCGCCCAGACTCGCCGCTACGACGCCGTGGTACTCGGCACCGGCTATCTGCGCGAGCTGCACAAGGACCTGCTCGCGCCTCTGGCGGCCTACCTGCCGCACTACGCAGTGGGCCGCGACTACCGTCTGCAGAGCACGCCCGAGTTCGAACCGGCGGTGTTCCTGCAGGGCAGCTGCGAGCCCTCCCACGGCATCAGCGATACCTTGCTCTCGGTGATCGCCATCCGCACCGCCGAAATCGGCCAGGCCCTGCGCGAACGCGACGAAACCGCGCCCTTGGCGGCGCGACGCGCCATGGAGGCCAGCATCGCAGCGGCCAGCCGCAACAGTCCACAGTTTTCGCTTTAAGCGACTTGCCCTGCCGGCGCTGCCGGTGTTTTTCAATCGACCACCACCACCACCACCATCATCATCATGAAACAAAATAACAAGGGGATGCCTGCCAACAGGCCAACACTGACTTTCCTGGCCGTGCAATGCGCGCTGCTGAGCCTGGCCGCACCGGCCTGGGCGCAACAGCAAGAGCTGCCGCAAGTGGAAATCAAGGCCGACGCTGAAACCGCCAACGGGCCGGTCAATGGCTACGTCGCCAAACGCACCGCCAGCGCCACCAAGACCGATACGCCGGTGCTGGAAGTGCCGCAATCGGTGTCGGTGGTCACCCGCGACGAGATGGATGCGCGCGGCGTGACCTCGCTGCTGGACGTGCTGCGCTACATGCCTGGTGCCAACACCGAAACCCACGGCGTGGATCCACGCGGCTATGAATACTTCAACCTGCGCGGCTTCATCAATGCCCAGGTCACCAGCAACTTCCTTAATGGCCTGCGCCAGATTCCCGGCGGCTTCGGCCAGTTCCGTACCGAAACCTACGGCATGGAGCGCATAGAAGTGCTGCGCGGCCCCGGTTCGGTGACCTTTGGCCAGGCCGATCCGGGCGGTGTGATCAACCGCGTCAGCAAACTGCCCGGCCTGGACATCCCCAACGAGCTGGGCGTGGACATCGGTTCCTTCCACCGCAAGCAGGTCGTGGCCGACCTCAATGGCCATACCCAGGACGGCGAGTACCTCTGGCGCGTGGTCGGACTGGGCCTGGACAGCAACAACCAGTACAAATTCAGCAACGGCCAGTCGGGCGACAACAATCGTTTCTATCTCGCGCCCTCGCTGACCTGGCGTCCCTCGGCCAGCACCTCGCTCACGCTGATGGCCGACTACATGAACGACCGCTCCAGCAGCAGCCGCTGGACTGCGGTGCGGCCCGGCAATGTGCTGACCCATACCCTGATCGGCGACCCCAACTATGACCGTCAGAGCAATGACCAGTGGTCCTTCGGCTACCAGTTCGAGCACAAATTCGACGGCGCCTGGACCTTCCGCCAGAACTTCCGCCAGGCCAACCTGAAGTCGGTCTATGCGGCGCTCAATCCTGGGACGCTGACCGGCTCCGTGCTCACCCGTGGCACCACGGTGTACAACAGCCAGGTGGACAACACGCTGGTCGACAACCAGCTGGAAGGTCGCCTCAAGTGGGGCTCGACTGAGCACACCGTGCTGTTCGGCCTGGATTGGTCACGCATGTACGACCGCGAAGTGCGCTATCGCGGTGCCGCGCCCAGCCTGAACATCGACAATCCGGTCTATGGCGTCACCATCCCGGCCGCCACCACCCTGTTCGGCAACCTCGAAGAGAACATGAACCAGACCGGCCTGTATGCACAGGACCAGATCAAATTCAACCAGCGCCTGACCCTGACGCTGGGAGGTCGCTGGGACAGCGTCAAGGACGAGACCCGCAACTACCTGACCAGGACCACCACGCGCAGCGACGACAACGCCCTGAGTGGACGTATCGGTCTGTCCTATCTGGTCACCCGTGACATCGCGCCCTACGTCAGCTTCGCCACTTCCTTCCTGCCGCAGACCGGTTCGGACTTCAACGGCAAGCCCTTCGATCCGACCAAGGCGCGTCAGGCTGAAGTCGGCGTCAAGTACCAGCCCGCCGATGGCAAGACCCTGTTCACCGCCGCCCTGTTCGAGCTGACCAAGACCAACGTGCAGACGCCGGACCCGGCCCACACCAACTTCAACGTGCTGAGCGGCGAAATCAAGTCGCGCGGCCTGGAGCTGGAAGCCAAGGGAGAGATCGTCAAGGGCCTGAACCTGCTGGCGTCCTACACCTACACCGACGTCAAGAACACCCAGAACAACACCGCCTCCCTGCTGGGCAAGCAGCCCATCCTGGTGCCGCGCCAGGCTGCCTCGGTGTGGGCCGACTACACCGTGCAGGGCGGTCCGCTGGCCGGTGCTGGCATCGGCGGTGGTGCGCGCTATACCGGCAGCAACTACGCCGACGCCGCCAACACCATCAAGAATGGTGGTGTAACCGTATTCGACGCCGTGTTCCACTACAACCTCAACCGCTGGCGCTATGCCCTCAACATCAGCAACATCACCAACAAGGAGTACACCACCTGCCTGGCCGAGCCAACCACGACCTGCTTCTGGGCCGCAGAGCGCACGGCCATCCTGAGCGCGCGCTACCGCTGGTAATGCGCAAGGCATGAGCAGGGAAGCGCAGCAAGCTTCCCTCTACCCATCTGACAGCCGGCCTCGCGCCGGCTTTTTTCCCCTGAGGAATCCATGCAATTGCATCCTGATCTGGACGCCTTCCTGGCCCTGGTAGAGGCCGGCATCCAAAGCGGCCGCCAGCAGCCCATGCACCGCAAGAGCGTGCAGCAGGCGCGCGCCGACTACGAAGCCGCCGCCCCCATGCTGGACCTGCCGCCCGACGAGGTGGCCGAACGCTGTGCACTGGAACTGCCCACCCGCGACGGTGCGCGCATCGGCGCACGCCTGTATGCCCCGGCTCCACTGGATGCCGCTGCACCGCAGCCGGTGCTGCTGTATTTCCATGGCGGCGGCTACTGTGTGGGCAGCCTGGATTCGCACGACACCCTGTGCAGCGCGCTGGCCGCACGCACACCCTGCTGCGTGCTGGCGGTGGACTACCGGCTCGCGCCCGAACATCGCTTCCCGACCGCCTTCGAGGATGCCGCCGACGCCTATGACTGGCTGCTGCAACACGGCCCGGCGCTGGGCCTGGACACGAGCCGGCTGGCCGTAGGCGGCGACAGCGCCGGCGGCACGCTGGCGGCCGCCCTGGCGCTGCGCGCACGCGATGCCGTCCGCTCGCCCTGCCTGCAATTGCTGCTCTATCCCTGCACCAGTGCCCATCAGGACGGCGACTCGCACCGCCGCTTCGCCACCGGCTATCTGCTGGAAGGCGAAACCCTGCAATGGATGTTCGGCCACACCCTCAACGACGAGCATGAGCGCCAGGACTGGCGTTTCGCACCCTTGCAGGCCGCCGACGTATCCGGCGTCGCGCCGGCGCTGGTGGTCATCGGCGACCACGATCCGTTGCTCGATGAAGGCATGGCCTATGCCGACAAGCTGCGCCAGGCGGGTGTGCCGGTCCAGCTCGACCTTCACCCCGGCATGGTGCATGACTTCCTGCGCCTGGGGATGGTCGTGGCCGAAGCCGACCAGGCGCGCACCGCTATTGCCGCACAACTGGCTGCGGCGATGCGCTGAAAAAAGGCCTTCCGGCGCGTCCCCCTACGTCGTTCGCTGATTCACTGAGTCGCTGAAGAAAAAATCGCCGCCCTGGATGATCAGGTGATCCAGAGCGGCGATTTTTTTTGAAGAAAGCGGTCAGTGTTCCGCCGTCAATGACAAGCCGTTCGAACTGAGTAGGCCCGCCAGGGCCGTATCGAAGGCGCGCCTGAGCGAGCGCCTTCGATACGTGGCTACGCGGCTACGCCGCTACTCAGGACGAACGCTCCATCACTGCGCCAGCAGCACCGGCACAATCCCCGACCAGCGCGTCAAGAGCCTGCGCCACCTCCTCCAGCAAGCGGACCTCCTTCATGATGCTGAAGTGGTCCGTCTCCAGCTGCACTTCGGTGCAGCCGGCCTGGCCCAGTTGGCGCTTGAGTTCGGCCCGGTGTGCCGGCGGTCGGCGCGCGATCCACCAGTAATGCGGGTGCGCCGCAACCGCTTCCAAGGCCGGCGCCTGCGCGGAGATCTGCCTGAGATGGCGCGCCACCACGAAGATGCGCGCCAGCTCTGCGACTGGCGGCAGCGATGCCGGCAGTTCACCGCACTGTTGCGCCATCGCCGTCAGCAGCGCCAACGCCGCCGCTTCTGAGGATGCGGCCCCAGACTGGCGCGCCTGCAGCGCCTGCAAGCCCAGCCAGCGCTTGCAGGCGGCAGCGCCGTCCCAGCTGGCCGGCAGCATCACGCTGGCGAAGTCCTGCAAGTCGTCCAGCCAGTCGCGGCTGTCGCTGGCTTCACTCTGCGGCACGTAGCCATCGACCAGGCCCAGGAAGGCCACCTGCTCACCTTGCCCCTCCAGCCGCTGCGCCACCTGCGCCGCCAGGGTCGCGCCCAGCGACCAGCCCAGCAAGTGATACGGCCCCTGCGGCTGCACCGAGCGCAACTGCGCAGTGTAATGGTCGGCCAGTTGCGCCAGGGTGGGCGTGGCTTGTGCAGGATCTTGCAGCATCGCGCATGGCACCCCGTAGACACGACGGCGGCCCTGCAGCGCCTGCGCCAGCGGGCGGTAGTCGAATACCGTCCCCATGCCGGCATGCAGGCAGAACAAGGGCGCGACCTCCGCTGGCCCCGCATTCATGGCCACCAGTGCCGGGCCATCGGCTGGCGCGCTATCCAGGCCCAGCAAAGCGGCGATGGTCGGGCGCTGCATCAGGTCGGCCAGCTTGAGGTTGAAGTTCCACTGGCGCTGGCTGCGCGCACGGGCGATCACCTGCAGGCAGAGCAGTGAGTCGCCGCCCAGTTCGAAGAAATTGTCTTCCTGACCGACACGCTCGACCTTCAGCACCGCCTGCCAGATCTCGGCCAGCGCCTGCGCCGCTGGCGTGGCCGGCGCGACGTAGCTGCGCGCTGGCGCGGCCTGCGGGGCTGGCAAGGCCTTGCGGTCGAGCTTGCCGTTGTGCGTGACTGGCAGCGCCGCCAGCAGCACGAAGTGCGCTGGCACCATGTACTCCGGCAAGCCCGCCTTGAGCGCCGCGCGCAGGCTCTCGCCAAAGGCCCGCTGCGCCGCCTCGGCGGCGGCCAGCACCTGCGGTGCACCAACATAGGCCACCAGTTGGCGCACCGTCTCCTCACCCTGGCCGTCGCTGCGCACCACCACCGCTGCCTCGGCCACGCCGGGCTGACGGCGCAGCAGCGCCTCGATCTCGCCCAGTTCGATGCGGAAGCCTCGGATCTTCACCTGATGGTCGATGCGTCCCAGGTATTCCACATTGCCATCCGGCAGCCAGCGCGCCAGGTCGCCCGTGCGATACATGCGCGCACCCGCTGCGCCGAAGGGGTCGGCCACGAAACGCTCGGCCGATTGCGCCGGCCGCTCCAGGTAGCCGCGCGCCAGTCCTTCGCCGCCGATGTAGAGCTCGCCGGGTTCCCCCGGGGCGACCGGTTGCAGGCAGTCGTCGAGGATGTAGGCATTGCGCCGTCCCACGGGCTTGCCGATCGGCACAAACGGGCCATCGAAGTCGATGCCGTGCGCGCTCGCTCCCTTCCAGATCAGCGGCGTCACCACCGTCTCGGTCGGACCATAGCCGTTGATCAGCAAGCGCGGCCGCAGATGGCGACGCACTCGCTCGAACGAGGCGCGTGGCATGGCTTCGCCGCCGAAGACATACAGCTCCAGCGGCGGCGCATCGCCCTGCTGCTCGCCCCACTGCGCCAACTGGCCCAGATAGGCCGGCGGGAACACCGCATTGCTCACGCGCTGCTGGTGCAGCGCTTGCCAGCTCTGCTCGATGGTCCACATCTCCGGGCCGCGCAGCACCAGGGCTGCACCGCTGATGAGGGTGGTAAGCCAACGTTCGTGCGCGCCATCGAAGGAGAAGGACATGAACTGCAGCTCGCGCCAGGCCGGCGTCATCTCGTAGAGTTCAGCGGTAGCCTGGCAATGCATGACCAGCGGCCCGTGGCTGACCGCAACGCCCTTGGGATGGCCGGTCGAGCCGGAGGTATAGATCACGTAGGCCATCTGATCGGGCGCTACGGCCACGGCCGGATCATGCTCTGGCAAGCTGGCCAGTTGCGCCGCCAGGCCGGTATCGTCCAGCGCCAGGCATTGCAGTCCCGCCTGCGCGGCCAGCAGCCGGCGACCGCGCTCGTGGGTCAGCAATACCCGGATACGGCTGTCCTCCACCATGTAGGCCAAGCGCTCGGTCGGGTAGTCCAGGTCCAGCGGCACGTAGGCCGCACCGGACTTCATCACCGCCAGCAGGCCCACCAGCATGTCGAAGGAGCGCTCCACTGCCACCCCCACGCGCTGCTCCGCCCCCACGCCCAACGATATCAGATGATGCGCCAGGCGATTGGCGCGACGGTTCAGTTCGCCATAGGACAGGCTCTGGTCGTCCAGCACCAGTGCGCTCGCCTCTGGCGTGTGCGCCGCCCGGCGGGCGATCAGCAGGTGCGCCGGCAGGTCTGAGGGATAGTCGTGGGTACCGCGTCCCAGCGCCAGCACGGCATCCAACGCCTGTGGCGACAGCCGCGCCAGCTCGCCCAGGGCGCGCTCGCCGCTGACACTGAGTTGATCCAGGTTGAGCATGACCTGCTCGCGCAGGGCCTCCACCTCGGCATCGCCGAACAGACTGCGGTCATAGCAGAACTCGATGTCCAGCGTGTCGCGGGCCACCACCTGCAGATCCATGGCCAAGCCGGTCAGGCCCTCGCCCTCGGCCTGGCCGAAGCGCAGCCCGGCCTGGGCGCGCGCCTCCAGCGAACGGGCGATGGGGAAGTTCTCGAACACGATGATGCTGTCGAACAGCGCCCGGCCCGCCATGCCGCTCCAGCGCTGGATGTCGTACAGCGGCGTGTGCTCGTGCTCGCGGCTGTCGATGTTGGCCTGTTGCAGCGTGCGCAGCCAGTCACCCACGCGGCGCTGCCCCTCCACCTCGACCACGATGGGAATGGTGTTGATGAACAGGCCCAGGCTCTTTTCCACGCCCGGCAAGGCCGCTGGCCGGCCCGAAACGGTCGCACCGAAGGCCACTGCCGTGCTGCGCTTGCGGCGCGCCAGGGCCAGCGACCAAGCCCCCTGCACCAGCGTGTTGAGGGTCACGCGCTGGCTGCGGGCAAACTGTTCCAGGCGGCGCGTGGCGGTGGCATCGCGATGTCCGTAGATCTTGCCGAAGCCACGCCGCGCCGGGTCCGCACGCACGCCTTCGGCCAACAGGCTAGGACCATCCAGCGCCTGCAATGCCCCCATCCAGTAGCGCTGGGCTGCCTGCGGGTCGAGCGTGGCCAGCCAGCCGATGTAGTCGGCATAGGCTGGTCCGGGTGCCGGCAGCGGCTGGCCGCCATAGGCCAGCATCAGTTCCTGCATCAGCGCCGAGGTGCTCCAGCCGTCCAGCAGGATGTGGTGCATGGTCCAGACCAGATGGTGCTGTCCCGGTCCCAGCCGCAGCAATGTGGCCCGCGCCAGCGGCGGTTGCAGCAGGTCGAAACCGCGCGCAAGATCTGCCGCCGCGAAAGCGGCAATCGCCTGCGGCAGCTCAGCCTGGCCAGCGCGCTCGCTCCAGTCCTGCACCTCGATGCCGAAATCGAGCCTGCGCCACACCGCCTGCAAGGGCTGCGCATAGCCCGCCTGCCAGAGGAAGCCGGTGCGCATCACCGGATGGCGCGCCAGCACGTTCTGCCAGGCCTGTGCGAAACGGGACTCGTCCAGGCCTTCCACGCTGACGCTGAGCTGGTTCACGTACAGGCCTGAACCGGGGCTTTCCATCGTATGAAACAGCATGCCCTGCTGCATCGGCGAGAGCGGATAGACATCGTCCAGCTCCACCTGCGGCATCAGTTGTTCCAGTTGGGCCAGTTGCGCGGCGCTGAGGTAATCTTCCAGCTGCCCGGCGGCTGTGGCCACGGCAGGCGGCTGCGGCTGCGCCGGCCCCGGCGCCTGGCCGCATTGCTGCGCCAGTTCGGCCACGGTCTGGCTCTGGAACAGCTGGCGCGGCGTCAGCGGCAGCCCCTGCTCGTGCGCGCGCGCAACGATCTGCAGGCTGAGGATGGAGTCGCCACCCAGTTCAAAGAAATTGTCGTGACGACCGACCCGCTCCAGCCGCAATACCTCGGCCCAGATCGCCGCCAGCCGGCTTTCGGTCTCGCCCTGGGGTGCTTCATATCCAGTCTGCTCGTTGAAGTCGGGACGCGGCAGCGCCTTGCGGTCCACCTTGCCATTGGCGTTCAGCGGCAGCGCCGGCAGCAGGATCAGGCGCTGCGGCACCATGTAGTCAGGCAGGCTTTGCAGCAGTGCGGCGCGCAAGGTTTCCGCCTCCAGGCTGCCATCGGGATCGGCCACATAGCCCACCAACCGCGCCGCACGCCCGGCTTCCACCAGCGCGACCACGACTGCCGCCGCCACGCCCGGCTGCGCCAGCAGTTGCGCCTCGATCTCGCCCAGCTCAATGCGCAGGCCACGGATCTTGACCTGGTGGTCGGTCCGCCCCAGGTACTCGATCTCGCCGTCGGCACGCCGCCGTACCAGGTCGCCGGTGCGGTACATGCGGCTGCCATCGGTGCCGAAGGGGTCAGCCACGAAACGCTCCGCCGACAGGCCAGGCCGCCCCAGGTAGCCGCGCGCCAGGCCGATGCCGCCCAGATACAGCTCCCCGGCGATGCCGTGGGGCAGTGGATTGAGGCCGCCATCGAGCACATAGGCGGCGGTCTGCGAGATTGGTCGTCCGATCGGCACGCTGCGCTCGCCGGGCCGGCAAGTCCAGTGGGTGACATCGATGGCGGCCTCGGTCGGACCATACAGGTTATGCAAGGCGATCTGCGGCAGGCGCGCAAAGGCCTGCTCCTGCAACTCGGCCGGCAAGGCCTCGCCGCTGCACATCACCTGGCGCAGGCTATGACATTGCGCGCTGTCCGGATGGGCCACGAAGGCTTGCAGCATGGATGGCACGAAGTGCAGCGTATCGACCGCGTGGCGGCGGATGCGCGCGGCCAGCAGAGCAGGATCGCGATGCTCGTCGGGCGCGGCCAGGGCCAGCTGTGCCCCCGTCATCAGCGGCCAGAAGAATTCCCAGACCGAGACGTCGAAGCCGAACGGCGTCTTCTGCAGCACCGTATTGCCGGGACCGATGGGATAGGCTTCCTGCATCCACGCCAACCGGTTGTGTAGCGACACATGACGATTGCCCGCGCCCTTGGGCTTGCCGGTGGAGCCGGAGGTGTAGATGACATAGGCCAGCCCATCGGCGGCCACTTCGATCGCGGGATCGTGGTCGGGCATGCCATCGGCCCAGGGCTGCCCCGGGGCATCCAGTTCCAGTACGCGCACCGTGGCCGGCACCGTCAGACCGGTGCGCAGCGCAGACTGCGTCAGCAACAGTGACATGCCGCTGTCGGCCATCATGTCCGTCAGGCGTGACGGTGGCAGGTCCGGGTCCAGCGGCAGGTAAGCCCCGCCTGCCTTGAGCACGGCCAGCAAGGCCACCACCATCTCCGGTGCGCGCCGCGCCGCCACGCCGACGATGCGCTCCGGCCCCGCACCCTCGGCCAGCAGCCGGTGCGCCAGGCGGTTGGCCTGCTGGTTGAGGCTGCGATAGTCCAGCACCAGATCGTCATAGACCAGGGCCGGCGCCGCAGGCGTGGCCGCTGCCTGGCGCTCGATGAGCCGATGGACCGGTGCTTCATAGGCGTGATGTTCGTGGTTCACGCCGCTCTCGCGCCACGCCGCCAGTTCCTCGCCGGGCAGCAGGCCCAGGCTACCGATGGCTTGCTGCGGATGGGCCGCCAGCGCTTGCAGCAGATGGCGCAGGTGCGCGCCGATGCGCGCCACCATGTCGTGGGTGAACTGGGCGCGGGCATAACGCAGCTGCAATTGCAAGGTCTCACCGGCATTGACCACCACGGTCATCGGATAGTTGGTCTCTTCGCGGTGCTGCACCGACGAGAACGCCAAGCCCTCCGGCGCGCCCTGGCGCAGGGTGGCGTCCACCGGATAGTTCTCGAACACCAGGATGCTGTCGAACAACGCCTGCGCGCCCTGCCCCGACCAGCGCTGGATATCCACCAGCGCAGTGTGCTCGTACTCGCGCGCCTGCAGGTTCTGCGCCTGCAATGCCCGCATCCAATCGCCGGCAGGCTGTTGCGGCGGGGTCGCGACGATCACCGGCAAGGTGTTGATGAACAGGCCCAGCAACTGCTCGATCCCGGTCAGCTCAGCCGGCCGTCCGGCCACGGTCGCGCCGAAGGCCACGCCCTGGTCGTCGGCGGCATAGGTATAGCGTTGCAGCAGCAGCGCCCAGGCAGCCTGCACCAGGGTATTGAGGGTGATGCGCTGGGCGCGGGCGGCGTCATTCAGGCCGGCGGTGAGTCCGGCATCCAGCAGTTCCCGGTGTTCGCCGTGGCCAGTCTGGGCCGCCGTCGGGCGCGGCAAGGCGTCAGCCAGGCGAGTGGGCTGTTGCAAGCGGGCTAGCTGGGTTTCCCAGAATCGGCGCGTGCCGTCCTGGTCGCGCCCCTGCAGCCAGCCGATGTAATCACGGTAGCGCAAGGCCGGTCTGCCCTGCCCGGCCTCGGCACCGTGGGCGTAACGGCGCAGCACTTCACCCAGTAGCATCGAGGTGCTCCAGCCATCCAGCAGCAAGTGATGGACGGTCCAGATCAGGTGATGGCGCTGCGCGCCAGTGCGCACCAGCACCAACCGCATCAGCGGCGGGGCGGCGAGATCGAAGCCTTGCGCCAGTTGACGCTGGGCCAGCGCCTCAAGCTCGCCGCTCAAGGACTGCCCGGCAGCGGCATCACGCCAATCCAGCAGCGAGACCGGCGAGGCCACGCGACGCGCCACCCATTGCAGCCCACGCGGCTGATACAAGAAGCCCGTGCGCAGGATGTCGTGCGCCGCCGCCGTGTCTTGCCAGGCCTGTTCGAAGCGCGCCGCATCCAGGCCGTCGATATCCACCCGCAACTGGTTGATGTAGGCGCTGCCGCCAGGCTCAAAGACGCTATGGAACAGCATGCCTGCCTGCATCGGCGACAAGGGATAGACGTCGTCGACATGGCGCGCCGCCAGCGGCAAGGCGTCCAGCTGGGCCTGGTCCAGCCCGGCCAGCGGCAGGTCCGAAGGCGTCAGCCCGCCGGCATGGCCGCAGCACAGCGCGGCCAGTTGTTCCAGCTGCGTGCGCAGATGCCCGGCCAGCGCCTCCACCATGGCCTGCCCGTAGCGCTTGCCGCAATAGTTCAGGCGCAATTGCAGCACGCCCTCGTGGACCTGACCGTTGACGGTCAGCGCGTGGCGCATCGCTGCCTGTGGATCCATGGGCGTACCCGCCGATTCCTTCGCCAGCCGCCAGCCGCCCTCCTCGCCGGACTGGAACTGGCCCAGGTAATTGAAAGCCACCTGCGCGCGCGGCACTGACTGCAACGCGGCGCGTTCTTCGGCCGAGCCAAAGCGGCGCAGCACGCCGAAATCCAGCCCCTTACCGGGGACCGCGCGCAGGCTTTCCTTGGTGCGCAGCAGCGTCTCCAGCGGCGTGCCGGAAGCATCCAGCGCCAGCGGGAATACCGAGGTAAACCAGCCCACCGTGCGCGACAGGTCCGGCGTGGCCACGCCACCGTCGAGCGTCTCGCGGCCATGGCCTTCCAGATCCACCAGCAGGCGCTGCGGCGCGCCCCATGCGCAGAGCGCCCGCACCAGCGCGGCCAGCAGCAGGTCGTTGACCTGGGTGCGCCAGGCGCTGTGCGCCTCGCCGATGATGGCCTGGGTCAACCCAGGCGGCAGCCGCAGCAGCACGCTCTGCTGGTCAGCCAGGCGCGAGGCTGCGCCGTCGTCGTCATCGGCGGATCGGGCTGGATCGCGGGGCAATTGCACCGGCCAGCCCGCCAACTCGCGCCAGTGGCCCAGGCGCTGCGCCGCCACCGGCGCATAGGCCGCCAAGGCTTGGCCCCATTCGGCCAGCCCGGCTTCTTCGGCGGGCAGTTGCGGGGGTTGCAGTGCGGGCTGCTGTGCGGGTTGCTGTGGATTGGCGCAAACCTGCTCATAGGCATGCTGCAAGTCTTCCAGCAGCACGCGCCAGGACACGCCATCGATCACCAGATGGTGCACCACCAGCAGCAAGCGCCAGCCGGCCTCGCCCAGGTCCGCCAGCGCGGCCCGCAGCACGATGCCGTGCTCCAGGTCCAGGCTGCGCTGGGCGCTCTCGCACAGCGCCAGCAGTTGATCCGCATCGGCAGCGCGCGCCGTCATGATGCGCTCGGTGATGGTCGTCAGGTCGGGCAACTCGCCGTGGCGCTGTTGCCAGCCATCCTCATGGCGCTCATAGCGCATGGCCAGCGCCAGATGCGCTCGCATCACCGCCTGCAGCGCCGCTGCCAGCGCGGCAGTGTCGATGGGCGCATCACTGTGCAACAGCACCGCCTGGTTCCAATGGCTGGGACGGGCAATGTCAGCCTCGAAGAAGTCTTGCTGGATCGGCAGCAGGCGGCAGGATTGCCCCGACTGTGCCGTAGCCCGGGGCGTGACTGCGGCACTGGCCTGGCCCGCCACGGCGGCCAGCTCGGCCACGGTCTGGCGTTCGAACATCTGGCGCGCGGTGATGGCGATGCCGGCGCGGCGCGCCCGCGAGACGATCTGCAGGCTCAGGATGGAATCGCCGCCAAGTTCGAAGAAGTTGTCATCGCGCCCCACCGCGCCACCCTTGAGCACCTCGCGCCAGATCGCCGCCAGTTGCTCCTCGAGCGCACCCTGCGGGGCTACATATTCGGTGCGGGCGGCCAGCTCCGGCGCGGGCAGCGCCTTGCGATCCACCTTGCCATTGATGTTCAGCGGCAGCACGGGCAGCGCCACCAGCACCGCCGGCACCATGTAATCCGGCAAGACAGCGGCCAGTGCGGCGCGCAGGGCCGCCGTATCGAGCGCGGCAGCCTCCATCCCGGCCTGCGGCGACAGGTAGCCGACCAGGCGCGGCGTGGCAGCGTCCTGGCGCACCATGACAGTGGCCGCGCCAACGCCGGGCTGAGCCAGCAACTGCGCCTCGATCTCGCCCAGCTCGATGCGAAAGCCCCGTATCTTGACCTGCTGGTCGATGCGCCCGAGATAATCCATCTGCCCATCCTGACGCCAGCGCACCAGGTCGCCGGTGCGATACAGGCGGCTGCCCTCTTCCCCTGCGCGGGCGAATGGATTGGCGACAAAGCGTTCGGCTGACAGCGCGGCCCGGTTCAGGTAGCCCCGCGCCAACCCCGCGCCACTGACGTAGAGCTCGCCCGGAACGCCCGCAGGAACCAGGTTCAGGCGCTCATCGAGCACATACAGGCCAAGGTCGGGAATGGCCGCGCCAATCGGGCTGCGGCTGGCGTCCAGGTCGGCGCTGAGGATGCGCCGGTAGGTCACGTGGACGGTGGTTTCGGTGATGCCGTACATGTTGATCAGGGCCGGACGGGCGTCGCCGAACTGCTTGATCCAGGGCCGCAGCATTTCCGGCTCCAGCGCCTCGCCGCCGAAGATGACGGCGCGCAGCGCCAGCGCATCGGGCTGCAATTGCCGCAGCGATGGCAATTGCAGCAACTGGCGAAACGCCGACGGGGTCTGGTTGAGCACGGTGACGCCCTGCTCTTGCAGCAGCGCCAGGAAGTCTTCGGGCGAACGACTCACCGCAAACGGCACCACCACCAGGCGGCCACCATGGCAAAGCGCGCCAAAGATTTCCCAGACCGAGAAGTCGAAGGCGTAGGAATGGAACATGGTCCACACATCCTCGCGCCCGAACCCGAACCAGTGGGCCGTCCGCTCCAGCAGGCGCAGCACGTTGGCATGGGTGAGCTGCGCCCCCTTGGGACGGCCAGTGGAGCCTGAGGTGTAGATGATGTAGGCCAGGTTCTCGGGCCGCAGCGGCACCCCGGGATTGTGTGCCGGCGTGCCGTCATCGGTCAGGGCCGGGGCGATGTCCAGCGTGCGCAGGCCCTGCACCGACAAGGCCGGGACGCCGTCGCCCGCCGTCAGCGCCAGGCTGACGCCGGCGTCCTGCACCATATAGGCCAGACGGTCGGCCGGATAGTCCGGGTCCAGCGGCACATAGGCCGCGCCCGCCTTGAGGATGGCCAGCATGCCCACGATCATTTCCAGGGAACGCGGCGCGGCCAGGCCGATGCGGTCTTCGGGATGCACGCCCTGTTGCAGCAAGCGGTGCGCCAGCCGGTTGGCGGCGCGGTTGAGCTGCGCATAGCTCAGTTGCTGCGTCGCGCAGACGACCGCCACCGCTTCCGGGACCGCAGCGGCCTGGGCTTCGATCAGCCCCACCAGGCTTGGCGCCGACGTGGTCTCGCAAGGCTGCGGATCGCCCCAGCCGCGCAGGCGCGCCTGCTCCTGCTGATCCAGCAGCGCGAGCTGCGCCACGGGCCTGTCCGGGGCCTCGGCGAAGGCGCGCAGCAGATGGCAGTAATGGCCGGCCATGGCGGCGATGGTGGCAGGATCGAACAGATCGCTGGCGTATTCCAGGCGGCACTGCACTTGCCCCTTGAGCAGCTTCACATCCAGCGACAGGTCGAACTTGGCGCTGTCCTGCGCCAGCGCTACCGGCGCGGTCGTGATGCCATCGAAGGCCAGTCCGCTGGCACCCTCGCCCACCACCTGCAAGCCGAACATCACCTGGAACAACGGATTGCGACCAGGGTCGCGCTCCACCTTGCGGTGCTCCAGCAAGGCTTCGAACGGCAGGTCGCCGTGTTCCAGCGCGGCCAGCATGTCGCTGCGGACCTGGCGTACCAGTTCGCGCACGGTCAGCCCGGGCGTCAGGCGCGCGCGGTACAGTTGGGTCGTCACGAAGAAGCCCACCAGGTCTTGCAGCTCGGCATGGTTACGACCGGCGTTGGGCGCACCGACCAGGAAGTCGGCCTGAGCGCTGTAGCGGCTCAGCAGCACCTGCCACGCGGCCATCAGCGCCACGAAGGGCGTGCAGTGCTGCGCCCGGCAGAAGGCCTGCATCTGCTGCGCCAGCGCGCTGTCCAGCGTGAAGGCATGGACCGCGCCACGGAAGCTCTGGCGCGCCGGGCGCGGGCGGTCCGTGGGCAGGTCCAGGGTGCTGTTGGATGCGCCGAGGTAGTTGTCCCAATAGCGCAGCTCATCGGCCAGCCAGGTCCCCTGCACGCGCTGGCGCTGCCAGCGGGCGTAGTCGGCATACTGCATCGGCAGGGCCGGCAACTGCACCTGGCCATCCACGCGCGCCTGCCGGTAGGCCTCGGCCAGGTCGCGGATGACCAGCGGATTGGACCAGGCGTCGGAGACGATGTGGTGCATGCCGATCACCAGCACATGCTCTTGCGCAGCCAGGGCGATCAGGCACACCTCCAGCTGGCCGGCGCGGCCAAGGTCGAACACATGGGCAGCGGCAGCCTGGAGAGCCTCCTCCAGGCGCTGCTCGCGCTGCGGCGCGGGCAGTTGGGACAGGTCCAGCCAGGCCATCTGCACCGGAAATGGCGGCAAGGCTTCCTGGTACGGCAGGCCGTCGGTCTCGGCGAAGCGCGTACGCAGGATGGCGTGGCGCGCCTGCAGCGCATCCAGGGCCGCTGAGAGCGCGGCGCGGTCGAGCGCGCCGGTGAGGCGGAAGGCGCGGGTCAGGTTATAGGCCGTCAGGCCAGGTTCGTACTGTTGCAGGAACCAGAGCTGCTGCTGCGAATAGGACAGCGGTGCGGGGTCCTGCGGGTTGCGGGGCATATCGTTGATCATCGGTAGGGTATCCGGGTTGGCGCTCAGAAATCAGGCAGTCATGGCCGTCATGGCAGTGGCCGGCTCGTCGGCACCGCTCTCAAGACGGGCTTGCGCCAGGCGCTCAAGCGCATCGGGATCAGGTGCAGTGGCTTGCAGGGCAGCGGCCAGCGCGATGGCGTTGGGGTGGTCGAATACCAGCGCCGGCGCGGCTTCCAGCGCCAGACTCTGGCGGATGCGGGCAATCAGCTTGATCACCAGCAACGAATGCGCGCCCAGTTCGAAGAAGTCTTCATCAGCGCCAATGCCCGGACGTTCCAGCAGTTGCGCCATCTGGCCGGCCAGCAGCGCCGCCAGCGCGCCCTGGGTGGGTGCGGCGGCGACTGGGGCCGCGCTGTCTTGACGGTCTAGCTGTTCCAGCAAGGCCTTGCGGTCGAGCTTGCCATTGCCCAGCCGGGGCAGCTCGGGCAAAACCAGCCAGCGCGCGGGCTGCATCTGCGCCGGCAAGGCCTGGGCCAGCGCGGTGCGCCAGCCCGGCAAGGCTTGCTGTCCATCGCTGCTGGCCACGCAAGCGGCCAGCGCGCCGTCCGGTGCAGCCAGGACCAGCGCCTGGCGCACACCGGGCTGGGCGCGCAGCGCCGCTTCGATCTCGCCCGGCTCGATGCGGAAGCCCCGCACCTTCAGTTGATGGTCGGCGCGCCCGGCCAGCCGCACCCCGCCCTGCGGCAACACGACTGCCAGATCGCCGCTGCGATAGAGACGGCGACCCGGCAACCAGGGGTCGTCGATGAAAGCCTCATTGTCCTGTTGCGCATCGAGGTAGCCACGCGCCAGTTGCTCGCCGCCCAGCCAGAGCTGGCCGATGGCCCCAGCGGGCGTCGGCCGCAGTTGTGCATCCAGGACGCGTGCATAGGCATGCGGCAAGGCTTCGGTCAGCGGCAGGTTGTCGCGCACGTCCGCCGCAGTCCCGGTGCGATGGACCAGCACGCCCACCGTGCATTCGGTCGGACCGTAGTGGTTGAAGACGCGGCACTGCGGGGCCAGCGCGCGCAGACGTTCCAGCAGCGCGGGCGCAGTAGCTTCGCCGCCCAGCACCAGGCTTGCGGGCAGTTGCGGGGCCGGCGTATCGAGCAAGGCGTCCAGATGCGAGGGGACGATCTTGAGCGCATCGATCCCGTGCTCGCGGACAAAGGCGGCAAAGCGCTGGCCATCCTGCATGTCTTGCGTGCTGGCCACATGCAGGCATGCACCGTTGGCTAGCGCGCCGAACAGCGCGGTGTTGCCGAGGTCGGCCGCCACCGTTCCGGTCAGCGCCCAGTGACGGCAGGTATCCAGGCGCAACGCCTGGCTCACGCCCTGCACGTACGCGGCCAGTTGCGCGTGGCCGATGACCACGCCCTTGGGCGCGCCGGTGGAGCCGGAGGTGAAGAGCACATAGGCAGCCTCTTCCATGCGGCTGCCCGGCAAGGGCGAGGCCGCATCGGCAGGACGGTTCGCCAGCGCATCCCAGCTCATCGCCACGCAACCAGCGGGCAAGCCCTCGGTCGATTCGCCCGCCGCCGTCACCAGCAGGCGCACCTTGGCTGCCTGCAGGATCTGTTGACGGCGCGCCACCGGACTACCCGCCTCCAGCGGCAGATAGGCTGCGCCGCAGCGCCAGGTGGCCAGCAAGGCCAGCACCAGCTCGGCGGAGCGCGGCAATTGCAGCGCCACGATGTCACCCGGCGCGACCGCCAGGCTGCGCAGGGCCTGCGCCAGCCGCTCCACGCGCCGTTCCAGTTCAGCGTAATCCAGCGCTTCACCGCCGCCGACCAGCGCCGGCGCCTGCGGTTGGGCAGCGGCGCGGCTGGCGATCATCTGCGCTACGGTCGCCGTCGGCAGGCAGGATTCGGTCTGGCCCAGCGTGGCGACGGCCAGCGCTTCGCCATGCAGCGGCAGTGCCGATAGCGGCTGGTCCGGTACGGCCAGCGAGCGCGCCAGCAATTGGCGCAATTGCCCAGCCAGCACGGCGATCTCCTGCCGTGCGTAATGCTGCGCGTCGAAATGCCAGGCCAGCCGCCAGCCCTCGGGGCGATGCAGCGCCAGCAGGGCCAGTTCCGCCCCTGGCGGCGGGCCGGGCAGCTCCAGCGTGGCCCAGCCGGCCGGATGGGCGGTTTCGTCGCGCCAGCCGAACAGGATGGCCAAGGCGGCACCCTCGGGCTGGTATTCCTGTTGTTCGCGGTGTTGTCGCAGTGCTTGCGCCAGTTGCGCCTGCCATTGCCGCAAGCCGGCCTGGGGTGACAGGCTCAGGCGCAGCGGCAAGACCCGCTCGAAACGTCCGACCGCCCCGTCCAGCATTTCCTGCAAGTGCTCATCGGCGCGGCAATCGTGCAGCCAGCCGCTGACCAGCTCGCGTGGGCCGTCCTCGCCGAACACCGCCGACAGGCGCGCCAGCAGCGCCAGCCAGACTGCCTGCAAAACCTCTGCCGCAGCGGCAGGCGCGGCCGGCAAAGCCTGCGCCAGCGGTGCCTCCAGGGCGCACTCGAACAGCTCCATGCGCGCCCCCGACACCCCACCCGGATGGCGGCTGGCCGGCAAGGGCGAGGCCTCCCCGGCTGTCAGCGCCTGGACTTGCCAGTACGCCAGTCCGGAGGCAGCGGCCTCGCGGTTGTCCGCACCATTGACCAGATCATCGAGCCAGTCGCTGTAAGCGCCGAACTGCAGCACCTCGTCAGCGACGCTGTGCTCGGGCTGCATCAGCTCGCCCGCCAGCGTGACCAGGCTGCGGTAGTCCGCCATCAGCGGCGCGCAAGCCAGCCAGAGTTCGCCGCCCTGCCCCGGCGCATCGCCCTGGATGTACGCGGCGCGCCACAAGGCGCTCTCCGGCTGGCCGAACTGCTGAGCGCGCCAGGCGGCGATCGCGTTGTCGTCATCAGCGCCGATGCGCTCCAGCGCTATCGCCGCATCAGCGTCCACCAGCCGCAGTTCCCGGTAGCCCGGCACCTGGCGCAAGCGGCAGCGCAGGATCTGATGGCGTTGCGCCAGCCGTTCCAGCAGCGTCGAAAGCCGGGCCACGTCAGTACTGGCCGGCACCCGCAGGCGCAGATGCAGCGCTGGCGCAGCCTCTTGCAGCAAGGCGCGCTGGGCGGCGGTCAGGGGAAAGCCGACGTTGTCGGAGTGGGTCTGTTCTTGTGGATGATGCATGGGATTCTCCGGGTAGCAGGCGCGGCCCTGGCTCGCCGCGCCCTTCATTCAGGGTGATTCGTGATGTCGGTCGGCGCGCCTCAGCAGGCCCGTGCCAGCAGGTCCTTGCGTTCGAACATGGCGCCCATGGCCACGACGATCTTGCGCGGGCCTTCATAGGGATCGCGGGCGTGGGCGGCGATCATGTTGTCCAGCATCACCACATCGCCCTGCTGCCAGGTGAAGCGCACGGCGCATTGCTCGTAGAGCTGGCCGACCAGCGCCATGGTCTGCGCGTCGATCTCGCTGCCGTCGCCGTAGGTGACGTGGCGCGGCATGCGCTCCATGCCGACCATGGCCAACAGGTCGCGGCGCACCGAGGGATCCAGGCAGCTGACGTGATGCAACTGCACCTGGTTGAAGAACACCTTCTCGCCGGTCTGTGGATGGGTGATCACCGCCGGACACAAGGTGCGGGTCTGCAGCTCGTCGCCCGGCAGCCAGTGGAACTGGGTGCCAGCCGCTTGCAGCCGCGCTTCCACGGCGCTGCGGTCATCGGTCTTGAAGAAGTCGCGCCAGCTCACGTCCAGGCGCTCGGTGAAGGTGCGGACGTACATCAATTGCCGCTGCTCGAAGCGCTGCGCCAGTTCGGCCGGCAGGCGGCGATACACTTCGCGGCAATCGACAATGGGCGTGGCTCCGCCCACCGGCGAGGGCAACTCGCAGAAGAACCATTGCTTGCGCGGCCAGCGCTCCATGTGGGCGCTTTCGTTGTGGAACAGGATCATTTCCTTTTCCGGATACGGCGTGGAGCGATAGGTGTTCTTGCCGCCTTCGTTCTTGGGCAGGTCGCCATAGCCGCCGTAGAGTTCGGGCTCGATCGCCTCGGCGAAGGCTTCGAACTCGGCGGGCGTGCGCAGTCCCAGGTTGCGGAACAGCACACCGCCGTGCTTGCACAGCATGTCGGCGATATAGCCGCGCTCGCGCCTGGCCCATTCGGCCATGTCCAGGCCGGCGGCAGCCGGTTCGATCACCAAGGGGAATTCGCGCCCGGCTTGCAGGAAGGAGGTCTTTACCTGGGCGCGCGGCGTCTCGGCCGCCGCTGCCGGACGGCCCTTGAGGCTGCGCAGTTTGTCGAGCTTGGATGCTGCCGGAACGGCGACCGCCGAGGCGGTGGAGGCAGCCGAGGCCGCAGGTGCGGGGGAAGAAGTGAGCGTCATGTCAGTGATCTCGTGAAGTAATGCCTGATCGGATGGGGAAGAAGCAACAGCGCCGGCCAGCGGCGTCCAGGGCGATGCCAGCACCTGTTCCAGCAGGCGCTGCCAGTGCCGACCCAGCGCGGCCACGGTGGCGGCGTCAAACAGCGCATCGGCATAGACCCAGTCGGCGCGCCAGCCGGGACGGCCCTCGGCGTCGCTGGGGTCAGGCTGGTCCTCGACGAACAGCGCCAGGTCGAACTTGGACCAGTTCTCCAGGGGTTCCAGCAGTTCAGCGCGCACGCCGGGCAGCGAAAGCGCTGCGTGTGGCGTGTTCTGCAACACGAACAGCACCTGCACCAGCGGATTCCAGCGCCGCTCGCGCGGCACGCCGGCGGCCTCGACGATGCGATCGAAGCCCGGTTCCTGGTGTTCGAAAGCGCCCAGCGCCACGCCAGCGCAATGGCGCAGCCACGCCACAAAACTGGCCTGAGGCGCGAGCGCCTTGGGACGCAGGCGCAGCGGCAGCACATTGACGAAGAAGCCCACCAAGCGCTCCAGATCCGGATGGCTGCGACCGGCCACGTCGGTGCCGACCACGAAGTCGGGCGCGCCGCTGCGCTGATGCAACAGCCAGGCGAACGAGGCCAGCAGCACCGCGTAGGCAGTCACGCCCTCGCGCTGCGCCAGTGCCTGCACACTGCTGCGCAAATGCGCCGACAGTTGCATCCGCAGGCGCTGCCCGCCATGCGCAGCACGGGCCGGACGCGGCCGCGTGGATGGCAGGTAAGGCACTGCCGGGACGCCCGCCAGGGTGTCGCGCCACCATGCGGTGCTCTCTTCCAGCACCCGGCTGCCCGTGCCGGCGACCTGCCAGGCGGCGTAGTCGGCGTATTGCAGCGGCAGCGGCGGCGGTGCGTAGGGTCGGCCCTGTTGCAAGGCGGCATAAGCCGAGGCGACCTCTTCCATCATCACCGCCACCGACCAACCATCGGCGACGATATGGTGGATGGCAAAGAGCAACACCTGCTGCTGCGCCGACAAGCTGACCAGCGCGGCGCGCAACAGCGGCGGCTGGCGCAGATCGAAGCGCTGGGCGGCGTGGTGGCGGCGCAGTTGTTGCAGCTGCTGCTGGCGCTGCGACGGCGGCAGCGCGGCAAGATCGTGCTGTTCGAGCACCAACGTGAACGGAAGCAGCGTGGCCCGCGGATTGCCGTCGCTGTCTTCGCCGAAACCGGTGCGCAGGATGTCGTGACGGGCCACCAGCAGGCGCAGCGCCTGTTCCAGCAAGGTGGCGTCCACCCCACCCTCCAGCATCAGCGCAGCGCTCATGTTGTAGGCGACGGCATCGGCCGCGCCAGACAGACGATCCACCAGCCACAGGCGATGCTGGGCTGGCGACAGCAGCACTTGCGCCCCGCGCTGGCGCGGCTGCAGCAGCGGTGCGGGAGCGCCAGCCAGCTGCTGGGCGGCAATCGCGGCCTGGCCTTCGATGCAGGCGGCCATTTCATGCAGGCGCGGATATTCGAAGACAAAGCGCAAGGGCAAGACCACGCCGGCATCCCAGTGGTAGCGCAGCCGTGCCACCAGACTGGCGGCCAGCAGCGAATGTCCGCCCAGCTCGAAGAAATGATCGAAGCGTCCCACCCTCGGCACGCCCAGCAGCGCTTGCCAGATCTGCGCCAGGCGCTGCTCGGCCAGGCCTTGCGGTGCAGCGTAGGCAAAGTCTTCGGTGTGCAGACGCGGCGCGGGCAGCGCCTTGCGGTCGATCTTGCCGTTGGCGTTCAGCGGCAGCGCCGGCAGCAGTGTCAGCACCGCTGGCACCATGTAGTCCGGCAGCCGGGCCGCCAGGGCTTGCTTGAGCGTGGCGGCGTCCTGGCGCTGCCAGCAGCGCGAGGCCACATAGCCGGCCAGCACGGGGCCGGCACCACTGTCGTGGGCGACTACCACGGCCTCCTCCACTTCATCCTGCGCCAGCAGTTGGGCCTCGATTTCGCCCAGTTCGATGCGCAGGCCGCGAATCTTGATCTGGTGGTCGAGACGGCCCAGGTAGTCGAGTTGCCCATCCTCGCGCCAGCGCACCAGGTCGCCGGTGCGGTACAGCCGTTCACCGTCGCCAAAGGGACTAGCCACGAAGCGCTCGGCGGTCAGTCCGGGGCGGCCCAGGTAGCCACGAGCCAGGCCGATGCCGCCCAGATACAGCTCGCCGGCCACGCCGCAGGGCAAGACATTCAGATCGGCGTCCAGCACCACGGCGCGCAGGCCGCTGATGGGCTGCCCGATCGGCACCGGCCCCTGGTCGCCGCGCTGGCAGGTCCAGTGGGTGACGTCGATGGCCGCTTCGGTCGGGCCGTACAGATTGTGCAGCGCGGCTTGCGGCAGCAGCGCGAAGAACTGGTCGCGCGCCTCCGCCGGCAGCGCCTCACCGCTGCAGATGACCTGGCGCAGGCTGGTGCAAGCGGCAGCTTGGCCCGAAGCCAGGAAGGCTTGCAGCATCGATGGCACGAAATGCAACGTGCTCACGCCATGGGCGCGGATGAGCTCGGCCAATTCTGCCGGATCGCGATGCGCGCCCGGCGCGGCCATGACCAGCCGCGCGCCGGTCATCAACGGCCAGAGGAATTCCCAGACCGAGACGTCGAAGCCGAACGGCGTCTTTTGCAGCACGGTATCGTCGGCATTGAGCGCATAGGCCTGCTGCATCCAGCGCAGGCGGTTGTACAGTGCGCGATGGCTGTTGCCCGCGCCCTTGGGGCGACCGGTAGAACCGGAGGTGTAGATCACGTAGGCCAGGTGCTCGCCATGCAGCGGTGCTTGCGGGTTGTCGATGGGATCGGCGTCGGGCTGGGCGTGCGGCGACAGTTCTTCCAGCTCCAGCAGCAGCGTGTCCGGCAGCGCCAGCTTGCGGTGCAGCCCGCGATGCGACAGCAGGCAGGCTGGGCGCGCGTCCTGCAGCATCCAGGTCAGCCGGTCGGCGGGATAGTCCGGATCCAGCGGCAGGTAAGCACCGCCGGCCTTGAGCACCGCCAGCAAGGCTGTGACCATCGCCGCCGAACGTTCGGCCAGCAGCGCCACCACGGTATCGGGACCGACACCAGCAGCCTGCAAGCGATGCGCCAGGCGGTTGGCGGCGGCGTTGAGCTGGCCGTAGGTCCAGCGCGCGCCATCGGCTTCCAGCGCGATCGCCTCGGGCTGCTGCGCGGCCTGTTGTTCGAACAGGCGATGCACCGGCTGTTCGCCCTCGAAGCGCTGGCGGTTAAGGCTCCAGTCCAGCGCCTGCTGCCGCTGCGAAGAAGAGCCCAGTGCGCAGTCGCCCAGGCGCGCGCGGCCAGTCGTCAACGTCACCAGCGCCTGCGCCAGGTAGTCGGCCAGTTGCGCCACCTGTTGCGCAGCGAAGCGGCTGCGGTCATAGCCCAGCCGCAACGACAACCCTTCCTGTACTGTCGCCACCACGGTCAGCGGATAGCTGGTCTGCTCGTGCAGCCGCAGCCCGGACAGATGCAGGCCGTAGTCGGCGGCGCGGCCGATGGCGTCATCCATGGGATAGTTTTCCAGCACCAGGATGCTGTCGAACAGCGCCTGGCCGGCACGCCCGTTCCAGCGCTGGATCTCGTACAGCGGCGCATGGGCGAACTCGCGCATGGCCAGGTTCTGGCGCAGCAAGTCGCGCAGCCAGTCGCCGCTGTCCTGGCCGGCGGCCAAGCGCACGGCCAGCGGCAGCGTATTGATGAACAGGCCCAGGGTGGACTCGATGCCCTCCAGTTCAGCCGGACGGTCGGCCACGGTGACGCCGAAGGCCACTGAAGCCTGTCCGCAACAGCGCTGCAACACCAGCGCCCAGGCCCCTTGCAGCAAGGTGCCTGGGGTGATGCGCATGGCCTTGGCGGCCTGGCAGAGCTCATGCCATTGCGCCGGGCTGATGGCGCTCAGATGTTCGGCATGGCCGCTGGCGTCTTCTCGCGGACGAGGCATGACGCCGGCCAGCAGCGTCGGTTCATCCAGGTGCTGCAACTGGGCACGCCAGAAGTCGCGGGCCGCCGCGACGTCGCGGGTGTGCAGCCAGCCAATGTAATCGCGGTAGCTGACGCTGGGCGCGGCGATGGCCTGGCCGGCATAGGCGCGCACGATCTCGGCAAACAGTTGCGCGCTGCTCCAGCCGTCCAGCAATAGATGGTGGCGGGTCCAGATCAGGTGATGCCGGCCCGGCCCGGTCCTGACCAGCACTAGCCGCATCAGGCCGGGTTCGGACAGGTCGAAGCCGCGCTTGAGTTCAGTTGCCGCCAACTGCTCCAGCTGATTCAGTTGATCCAGCTCGCCGCTGAGGTCCAGGCAGCGCCAATGCAGCACCGGCTGCGCCACCCACTGTTCGGGCGCGTCGCCCTGCTGGCGAAAGCCGGTACGCAGGATGGGATGACGGCGCACGGCCTCGCGCCAGACGGCTTCGAAGCGCGTCGCATCCAGGCCGTCCAGGTCGAGCCGCAGCTGGTTGATATAAGCGCCATCGCCGCCGTGCAGACTGGCATGGAAGAACATGCCAGCCTGCATTGGTGAGAGTGCATAGGCGGCATCGGCGCTGCCGCGCGACTCCAGCGCCGCGATCCAGTTCATCAGCACCGTGCGCAACTGCTCTTGCAGTGCGCGCATCTGCGCTGCTGCATACAGGTCCTTGCAGTACGTCCATTGCCATTGCAGACGGCCCTGCTGCACCCGGGCGACGGCCTCGAACAGGCTGCGGCGGCGGCTGTCGGCGGCGCGCTGCGCGCCGGCATATTCGTCGGCCAGGGTCCAGCCGGCCGGCTCGATGCGATGATCGAAATGGCCAAGGTAGTTGAACGTCACCTGCGGCTGCGCGCCCTGCGCCAGCGCCTGCCCCTGCTGGCTGAGGTAGCGCAGCAGGCCATAGCCCAGGCCATTGGCCGGGACCGCGCGCAATTGCGCTCGGATCGCCGCCAGCGCCGCCGGAACCGACGCCTGCTGCGCACCGGGGGCCAGTCGCACCGGATACAGCGAGGTGAACCAGCCGGTAGTACGGCTCACATCCAGCGCGCCGGGGATGTCTTCGCGGCCATGGCCTTCCAGTTCGAACAGCAGGCTGTCGCGCCCGCTCCAGTCACACAGCACCCGCGCCAGCACCGCCAGCAGCAGGTCTTGCGGGGCCACCCGCAGGGCCGGATCGGGATGCGCGCCCAGCGCCAGCAGGCGTGCCGTGGCGTCGGCGTCGAGCACGAAACCAGCGTCGGCGGCACGCCCGGCCAGGTTGGACGTGGGGTCGGCCAAGGGCTGCTCAGGGGGCTCCACGACGCTGCGCCAGTAGGCCAGCTCGGCGGTCACGGCAGGGCTTTGCGCGTGCACGCGCAGCGCCTGCGACCAGGTCGGCAGGTCGGTCGCGGGAGGCAGCTGTGACGGCGCGCCGCCCTGTTGCAGCGTGTGGTAGAGCCCGGCCAGGTCGTCCAGCAGCACGCGCCACGACACCCCATCGACCACCAGGTGATGGCCCGCCAGCAGCAGCCTGCCTTGTCGGCCTTCGGCATCGAGGCGGATCCAGGCGGCCGCCATCAGCGGCCCCTGCGACAGGTCCAGGCTGCGTTGCACCAGCTCGCCGGCAGCCGCGATGGCACCGGGTTCATCGCCATCGATGATCTCCAATGGCAGCAGCGCCGGTCCGTGCCGCTGACGCCATTGGCCGCCCTCCTGCACGAAGCGCAGGCGCAGGCTGTCATGGCGTTGCGCCAGCAGTGCCAGCGCGCGGCGCAGCACCTCGCCATCCAGGCCAGGCGCATCGAGGAGTACCGACTGGTTCCAGTGCTGCGGGGTGGCGAAGCCTTGTTCGAAGAACCAGCATTGCACCGGCGTGAGCGGGATCTCGGCTGGCGCGGCAGCCACGGCAGGCGCTGACGCGGCCACCGCCGTCGCCTGCACCGCGCCGGCGGCGACGATGGCGGCCACGGTCTGCTTTTCCATCATGGCTTTGGGGGCGATGCGCAGGCCTTCCTTGCGAGCGCGCGCCACGATCTTGAGGGTCAGGATGGAGTCGCCGCCGAGCTCGAAGAAATTGTCGTCGCGGCCCACCTGCGGCAGCTTGAGCACCTCGGCCCAGATGGCCGCGAGCTTGCACTCCAGTTCGCCTTGCGGTGCACCGGCTGGCTGTTCGGACTGTACCGACTGCACCGCCGGCGGCATCGGACTGCCGATCAGGCCAGCCAGCGCCTGGCGGTCCAGCTTGCCGTTGGCGGTCAGCGGCAAGGACGTCGCCAGCGTCAGCGCCGGCGTCATGTAATCGGGCAAGGCCGCCGCCAGGCTGGCGCGCCAGCCGGCCAGGTCGGCCGCCGCACCGCTGGCGCAGACGACGAAGCCATGCAATTGCAGGCGCTGGGCATCATCGGCGGCCGGCAGCGCCAGCACGGCGGCGTCAGCGACCCCGGCCAGGCGCAACAGCTGTTGTCGCACTTCGCCGGGTTCGACCCGGTGGCCCCGGATCTTGATCTGGTCGTCGATGCGGCCGAGGAATTCGATGCTGCCATCGGTCAGGTAGCGGGCGCGATCGCCGCTGCGGTACAGGCGCTGCCCGCTGGCAAAGGGATGCGCCACAAAACGCTCGGCGGTCAGCCCGGCACGGTCATGGTAGCCGCGCGCCAGTCCGGCTCCGCCCAGATACAGTTCGCCGGCCGCACCCACGGGGACCAGGCGCAACTGGCGATCCAGCACCCACGCCTGGACACCTTCCAGTGCTCTGCCCACCGGCAATACCCCGGCGCGGCGCGAGGCGGTGGCGGCGTCCTGCGCCAGCACGCCCACGGTGGTCTCACTGGGACCGTAATGATTGAGCACCCGGCATGCCGGGCGCAGCGCTGCAATGCGCTCCAGCAGCGGCCAGCCGGTGGCTTCGCCGCCCAGTACCAGCGTATGGCGCGGCAGCACCTGCTCTGGTCGGGCAGCATGCAGCAAGGCTTGCAGATGGCTGGGAACGATCTTGAGCACATCGACCGCGTGCTCGTGCATGTAGGCGGCAAAGCCGTCCGGGTCGAACGCCAGATCCTGCGTGATCAGGTGCAACTGACGCCCAGAACAGAGCGCGCCGTACAGCGTGGTGTGGCCGAGGTCGGCGGCCACCGTGGAAATCATCGCCATGCTGCGCGCGCCGGCGGGCAGCGCCAGCTTCTCCAGCACCGCCGCCACATAGTTGGCCAGTCCGCCGCGCGTCACCGTCACGCCCTTGGGACGCCCGGTGGAGCCGGAGGTATAGATCAGATAGGCGGCCTGCGCGGGATGTGCCGGGGATGGCGTCCAGGCGCGCTCTGCGGCAACACCGGCAGCAGCGACCGACAGCAGCGCAACGTCCGCCTGCGCCAGCCACGCCGGCACGCTCTGCCCTTCATGCAGCACCCAGCCCGCGCCGCTGTCCTGCAATTGCCAGGCCAGGCGCTCGCTGGGCAGTTGCGGGTCCAGCGGCACGTAGGCGGCACCGGTGTCGAGCACCGCCAGCATGCCGCAGACGAAGTCGATGCCGCGTCCGGCGTAGAGCGCCACGCGGCTCTCCGGCCCCGCACCGGCAGCGGCCAGCTGGCACGCCAGCGCATCGACCCGGCGCAGCAACTGGGCGTTATCGATCGTTTGGGCGCCGCAACGCAAGGCCAGCGCGTCGGGCTGGGCCTGTGCCTGACGACGCCAGCAGACCAGCACATCGTCGGCGACTTGCCCATCCAGCCCCGCAGCCAATGGCGACCCCGGCGGCAAGGCCTGCAGATCGGCCAGCGCCAGCGCCGGCGCAGTCACCACTTGCTGCGCCAGTGTTTGTAGCAGCGCGGCGAAGCCGGCCACCGTATCAGCGTCGAACAGCGCCGGCGCATAGGCCAGCAGCAGATCGATGCCCTGCGCGTTGTCGGTGAAGTCCAGGCTGAGGTCGAAGTGGGATTCGGCATTGGCCTGCAGCTCGACCCTCATGTCCAGCGCGCCCATGCGACGCTGCGGGGCAATGGCCTGCTGCTGGGTGCACTTGACCTGGAACAGTGGATTGGCCCCGGCCACGCGCTCGGGTTGCAGCGCCGTCACCAGCGCATCCAGCGGCAGGTCCTGATGCGCCTGGGCTTCCTGCACGGCCTGCTGCACCTGGCGCATCAGGGCGATGAATCCGGCGCGTTCGTCGATGCGGGTGCGCACCACCTGGACATTGATCAGGTAGGCCACCATGGCCTGCGTCTGGCGACGCTGGCGGTCGGCCAGGGGCGCGCCCACGCTGAGGTCGCTCTGTCCGGACAGGCGCTGCAGAGCCAGCTTGAACAGCGCCAGCACCGCGCCATAGAGCGTCACGCCCTGGCTGGCTGCCAGCGTGCGCAAGGCGTCCGACAGTCCCGCGTCCAGCCGCATGCGGTGCTGCCCCTCGCCACCTTGGACGCCAGCCTGGCGGGCGCGGTCGGTGGGCAGTTGCAGCAGCGCCGGCGCACCCTGCAGGCGGGCGCACCAGTAATCGAGCTGGCGCTGGTACTCGGGTGAACCGGGCTGGCTGCGTTGCTGCTGCCATAGTGCATAGTCGCCCGGCTGCAGCGCCAGGGGCGGCCATGCGGGCGTCGCTGCGGCACAGCGCGCCTCATAGGCGATACGCAATTCCTCCAGCACGATTTCCAGTGACCAGCCGTCGGCGGCGATGTGGTGAAGGCAGAGTCCGAGTCGGAAGTGATCCGGTTCAAGCTGGACCAGCATGGCGCGCAGCGGCGTCTCGCTGTCGAGCTGGAAGGCTTGCGCATGAAAGCGCTGCAAGGCAGTGACGGCGGCCTGCGCGCGCTTTTCGGCGGGCTGGCGGCGCAGGTCGGTACGCAGCAGCATGGGACGCGCTTCGTCGATTTCCAGCACCTGCTGCACCGCTGCGCCATCGCACAGCGGGAAGATGGTGCGCAGCGCGGCATGGCGTGCGACCAGGTCGCACAGGGCGTCTTCCAGCGCATCGGCATCGAGCGCGCCGCGCAGGTCCAGCACGCCGGCCAGGTTATAGGCGGCGCTGTCGGGCTGCAACTGCCAGGTCAGCCACAGCCCATGCTGGGCATGCGTCAACGGGAATTGCGTGCGTCCGCTCACGGGCGCTGGCAGCGGCGCAACGTGCGCGCCGGCCTCGATCAGGGCGGCGATCTGCGCTGCGCTGGCCGTCAGCGTCGGCGCGGCAAACATCATGGCCGGCGTGAACTCCACCTGCCAGCGCTCCACCACCGCCGCCACCACGTGCATGGCCGCCAGGGAACTGCCGCCGCTGCGGAAGAAATCGCTCTGCCGGCCCGCCACGGGACGCTTGAGCGCGGCGTGCCAGAGCTCAGCCAGGGCGATCTCGATCTCGCCCTGAGGGGCGTCGGCCACTGCCGGCTGGTCCTGGGCATGGGCTGGCCCGGTCTGCAACTGGCCGTCCTCGACGATGGCCCAGGCATCCAGTTCGCCGTTGCGCCAGCCACTGCGGCAGGCGCTGCGCTGCAGCTTGCCGCTGGAGGTCTTGGGCAAGCCGCCGGGGTTGAGCAGGATCACCACCTGCGGCGCTTGCAGGCTGGCTTGCGCCACGGCCTCGGAAATGACACTGGCGATCGCCCCAGGGGCGACCAGCTTTTGCATGCTGCGCGAGATCTCGGCGGCCACGCCGATGCCTTCGCCCTCGCCCGTGCTCACGGCGAAGGCGGCCACCCTGCCCTTGCGGACGGCCTCGACCTGCTCTTCGATGGCGCGCTCGATGTCTTGCGGATAGATGTTTTGGCCGCGCACGATGATCAGGTCCTTGCGGCGGCCCGCGATGTAGAGCTGGCCCTGGCGCAGGAAGCCGATATCGCCAGTGCGCAACCAGCGGCGGCCATCACGTTCGACGAAGGCCTCGGCACTCTCTTGCGGACGCTGCCAGTAACCCTGGGTCACGCTCGGCCCGCCCACCTCGATCTCGCCAACCTCGCCGTCGGGCAGCGCGCGTCCTTCTACGGTGATGCGCACTTCGTGCTGCGGCGCGATCTCGCCGCAGGCGACCAGGCGGGCATCGTCAGCACTGCCCGGTACGGCGCGCCCAGCCGCCAGTTCGACGGCATCGAAGGCGGTCGCCTGCATGCCATGGGCGGGTCCGGCGCTGACGATCAGCGTGGCCTCGGCCAGACCGTAGCAAGGATAGGCGGCATGCGCCGGGAAGCCGGCGGCGGCAAAGCGTTCGATGAACGCCGGTAAGGTATCGGCACGCAGCGGTTCCGCACCGCAGAAGGCCACCCGCCAGCTGGACAGGTCCAGCCCTTGCAGTTGGGCCGGCTTGATGCGCTCCAGACAGAGGCGATAGGCAAAATCAGGGCCGCCGCTGATGGTGGCGCGGTGGCGCGACACCAGCTCCAGCCAGCGCAGCGGGCGCTCCAGGAAATAGCGCGGGCTGCACAGGACGGTCTTGAGCCCCCGCGCCAGTCCTTGCAACAGGCCGCCGATCAGGCCCATGTCGTGGTACAGCGGCAGCCAGGTGGCAAAGACGTCGTCATCGCGCACCTGCATGCAGGCGCTGATGGCGGCCTCGTTGGCCATCAGGTTGCCATGGCTGACCATCACGCCCTTGGGGGCCGAGGTGGAGCCGGAGGTGTATTGCAGGAAGGCGATGTCCTGCGGCTGCGGTGTGTGTTCGCGCCAGCGGGCGGCGTCGGCATCGGCGACCTGCTCGGCGGCCAGCAGGTCGGCCGCGCCGAACAGGACTTGCTGGGCGCAGCTCTGGCGCAGCTGTTCGGGCAACACCACGCAGGCGGCCTGGGCGTCGGCGGCGATGCCGGCCAGGCGCTTGAGGTGTTGCGGGCGCACCGATTCCGGCGGAAACACCGGTACCGCCACCATGCCGGCATAGAGGCAGCCGAGGAAGGCCTGCACGTAATGCTCATCGTTTTCCAGCACCAGCAGCACCCGTGCGCCCTGCGGGCAGCGCTGCTGGAAGGCAGCGGCGTAGGCGCGGGCGCGCAGGTCGATCTGGCTGAAGCTGAAGCTGCGTTCGCCGTCGGCGTCGGCTACCACCAAGGTGCGTGCATCCGTGCCGGCATCCGTGGGACCTGCCGCGATGGCGCGGAACTGTCTGACGAAGTTGTCGGCAAAGAAGTGTCGGGCGGGATCGAAGGGCAAGGTCGGCGAGGCAGCCTGGTTCATGACGGGTCCTGAAGATGAAGAAGGCGCGCCTTCGGGCGCGCTCTGGTTACGCTGTACGCTGGTGTTGATGACGACGGGATGGCGCGGCCCTGCCGGGCGCATCAGCCCTGGTGCAGATTGCCGTGCGACTCGGCCATCGCCACCACCACCTTGCGCGCACCCTCGAAAGGCGTGCGCGCGTGGGCGGCCAGCATGTTGTCGAGCATGAGCACGTCACCGGCTTGCCAGGGGAAGATCACGGTTTCCTGGTCCAGCACGGCGCGCACCTCGTCGAGCATGCTGTCGGGGATGGGCGAGCCATCGGCGAAGAGCACCGTGCGCGGCAGGTTGTCCGCACCGAGCATGTCTTCCAGACTCTCGCGCACGTCGGCTTGCAGGTTGGAGGGATGGAACAGGTGCGCCTGGTTGAACCAGACCATCTCGCCGCTGCGTGGATGGCGCTCCACGCCCTGGCAACGCTGGATGGTGCGCATGCTGCCGTCTGGCTTCCACTCCCACTGCACCCCGGCGCGCCGGCAGAAGGCTTCGACCTGGGCGCGGTCGTCGGTGTTGAAGACCTGCTGCCAGGGCACGTCGAAATCGCTGTCGTAGTTGCGCACATACACAAGGCCGGCGGCAAAGCGCTCGCGGATGGCCGCCGGCATGCGGCGATAGATCGCCCGGCTGTCGGCAATGGGCGTCTCGCCGCCGGCCTGCGCGGCAGTCACGCAGTGGAACCAGATCTTCATCGGCCACTCGCGGGTATAGGCCTGCTCGTTGTGCAGCGGGATGTGCTGGTGCGCCGGATATTCGGTGGAGGTATAGACCCCGGAGGACACATTCGAGCGCGGCGTGGAGGCGAACTCATAACTGAGCAGCGCATGCCCGAAGCCAGCAGCAAAGGCGCGGAAAGCGGCCACCTCTGGCACTGCGTAGCCTCGCAGCAGCACGCCGCCGACCTGCTGCACGGTGGCGTCGATCCAGTCGCGCTGGCGTTGCAGCGCCTGCTCCAGCGGCTGGCCGGGGCCATCTGCTTGCAGCAGCACCGGCAGCGCGCTGGAGGGCGGGGCCTTGCTGCGCCAGGGCGTAGGCAGGTCGGCAGGAAACTCTATGGCCTGCGCAGGCAGGGTCGATGCGATGTCTGTGTGCATGATCTTCAGTGCGTGGAGAGCCAGGCCACTGCGGCGGCGTAACCAGGCGGGGAATCGAGTTGGCAGGCCTGGATGGCGGCCCAGCCGGGTTGTTCGTGCGCGATGGCGTAACTACCGTCGGCGCGGGGGTGGATGCTGAGCGCCTGCAGATGCTCGCCGATGCCCACGCCCAGCGCCTTGAGCACGGCTTCCTTGCCGGTCCAGCGGGCGAAGAAGTCGCAGGGCTGAATCTGGCCGTCGCGGCGTTCACGCCCGGACCAGACCAGCTCTGCGAGACTGCCCACGTCCAGTTCAGGATCGCGGTATTCGATATCGACACCGACTTCGCCCTGCTCCGACAAGGCCACCAGCACATAGTCGCCAGCATGGGAAAGATTGAAATGCAGCCCGCCGTCGTGCATCAGGTACGGCTTGCCGAACGGGCCGATACGAAAGTCCAGCCGGGATGGCGGACAGCCCAGCCGGTGCGCCAGCAGCAGGCGCAAGATCGCATGCGCCAGCGCAAAGCGGCGGCGGTCGGCCGGACGCACCAAGGCATCCATGCGCACCTGCTCGGTGCTGCTCAGCTGGGCGCGCGCGGCGGCCAACAGGCCGGCGTCAGTCTCGACATCGACCAGGCAGTACTGCCAGACCTCGATCCCTTGCGGCAAGGCGACGTAGGCAGCGACGTTCGATGGCATGTCACGCTGCATGGGTGAGCTCCGCGCAGCAAAGCGCGTCGAGTCGCGCCGCCAGGTGGGCCAGCAATGCGTCTTGCTGGGCGTGCAGATAGAAATGGCCGCCCTCGAACCACTGCACATCGAACGTGGCTTGGGTCTCCTCGTGCCAGGCCTCCAGGCTGGTGGCATCGATCTCGTCGCTGCGACCGGCATAGACTTGCAGCGGCATGGCCAACGGCGCGCCGGACGGACGGCTGAAGCTGGCGCAGACGGCGTAATCGGCGGCCAGCACGTCCAGCGTCATGGACAGCAGTTCCTCGTCCTCGAAGACTGCCGGATCGGTGCCACCCAGACGGCGCAGGTCGTTCAGCAGCCAAGTGTGGTCGCAGCCAGCAAAGCGCGTCGGATCGCGCCGGGAAGGCGCGGCGCTAGCCGACAGCAGCAGCGCGCCTGGCTGCCGCAGCGCTGGCTGCTGCGCCAGGCAGCGCGCAATCCCGTAAGCCAGCAGCGCGCCCATGCTATGGCCGAAGATGGCGTAGCGCACCTGCGGCCAGCGGCCAAGTTCTTCTGCCACCCGGCCAGCCAGTTGCGCGCACAAGGCATCGAAGTCGCGCAGAGCCGGTTCGGCCATGCGGCTGCCGCGTCCGGGCAGCTCCAGCGGCAGCACCCGGATAGAAGCCGGCAGCAGCCTGCGCCAGCGCAGGTAGCTGCTGGCACTGCCGCCAGCGCAAGGCAGGCAGAACAGGAGCCAGGTCGGAGCCATCATGGCTCAGCCCGCAGCGCTCTGTTCCTGCTCCATGAAGCGCCGCAGGCTCAGCGGGCGCATGTCAGTCCAGACCTTCTCGACGTGCGCCAGGCAGGTCTGCTTGTCGCCGCTGACGCCGACGTCGGTCCAGCCGGGGGGGATGGCCTTGTAGTCGGGCCAGATGGAATATTGCTCTTCGTGATTCACCAGTACGCGGAACACCGCATCGTCGGCATCAAAACTCATGGCGTGCTCTCCCTGTCGTGCGCAATTGCTTGCGCCGTAAATAAAAACGTGTCTCATTAACGATGACGAGGCAGCACGCGAAAAATTTAGTCGCGTCGGTAAAAGTATCTCAGGAGCTAGCCAGCTCCGGTTCGCTCTGCAGCAGGTTGCGGCAGCAGTCGAGGGCATCGCGGATCATGAAGTTGACCAAGGTGGTGGAGATGTTGAGTTCAGCGGCAATCTCGCGCTGGGTCAGCCCGGACAGCCGGTACAGCTCGAAGGCGCGGCGCGTGCGGGCAGGCAGCTCTTCGAGCGCGCGGCCGATCATGGACAGGTATTGTCGGCTGATAGCGATGGCTTCGGGGGAGTCGCCTTCCTGATGCACGTCCAGGCCGTCGTCCTCTTCGGTGAAGACATCGCACTCGAAGGCGCTGCGCCGGTGCCGGTCAATGGCCAGGTTGCGCACGATGCGGTAAAGGTAGGCCACCGGCTGCTTGATATCGAAGTCGTCGGGGACCTCGGCGATCTTGATGAAGGTATCCTGGACCACGTCGTCAGCCCGATGCTGGCAACCTAATATGCGCGTAGCCACGTCGCGCAGGCGGGCGCGATGCTCGATGAATTGCTCCCTTAGCCGGGCGGCTTGCGTTGACGTTGTGTGGTTCACCTTGTCCTGCCTTCCTTGAATGCTGCCCGCATCGATGACGCATCGATGCCTGCAATGAGCGGCCATGGCTGCGGCTGGGCCTACCAACGATAGCGGGCGCTCAGAACCGCAGTGCGTTCCGGCGCCCAAAAACAGGTCAGCGTCGGCTCGGCCAGGCACGAGGTGTATTGCCTGTTGGCCAGATTGCTGACGTTGAATGCGTAACGCCACGGTCCACGGTCGAGACGGACCATGGCGTCGAGGATGAGCTGGGCGGCGTTTTCCACGGTATTGGCTGCCGTGGCGAAGTTGCGCCCGGCATAGCGCGCCCCTGCACCAAATCCCAGGCCCGCCAGCTCGCCACGCTGCACGGTGTAGTCCAGCCACAGCGAGGCGGCCTGGCGCGGCACCAGGATGGGCGTCTTGCCCACCAGGTCGGGGCTGGCGTTGTGCATATTGATCACTTGCGCATAGGTATAGGCGGCCAGCACATTGAGGCCAGGCGCCAGCTCACCCTTGGCTTCCAGCTCCACCCCACGCGATCGGACCTGGCCATTCGAGATGGAGAAGTTGGCATGCAAGGGGTCCGAACCCAGGGCGTTGTCCTTGACCAATTCATAGAGGGCGGCAGTGTAGATCGCGCGGCCATGGTCCGGCTGGAACTTGATGCCCACCTCGAGCTGCCTGGCCCTGGCGGCCTTGAAGGCATTGCCGTCGAAGTCCTGCCCAGGCTGCGGCAGGAACGAGGTGCTGTAGCTCACATACGGCGCCAGTTCGGACGTGACCAGATAAGACAGCCCGGCACGGCCACTGAAGGCGTTCTCGTCGGCGGCCTGGACGCTGTCGTTGACGGCGTTGCGGGTCTTGTCGCGCGAGCGGTCATAGCGCGCACCCAGGGTCAGCACGAAGCGCTGGTAGCGGATCTGGTCCTGGGCGTAGAGACCGGTTTGCTCCAGGGTCTGCTGGAGGTCGCCGAAGCGGGTGGTGGCGGCCGGGATCGGCTGCGTATAGACAGGATTGTCGATGTCCAGGCTGGGGGCCGTGCCCCGGTAGCGCTGCTCGCGCGCACTCATGTGCAGCCAGTCCAGGCCCAGCAGCACCTGGTGCTCGGCCTGACCCCATTGGAATCGGGCCTGCGCCTGGTTGTCCAGCAAGGTGTTATCGACCTGGGTATCGTACACATTGGTGCTGCGGCTGAGGATGCTGCCGCTGAGCGCATCCGGATTGACGGCAGCGTACTGCGAGCGCAGCCCAGCCTGGCGGAAGTTCTGGCGCAGCGTCCAGGTGGCGTCGAGCCGGTGTTCCAGCATCCAGCCCAGCGACCATTGCTCGCCGCGCTGCTGGTCAAAGCCGGGGTCGCCCAGCAGCGTGTGGGTCTGGCTGCCATCGGCGCGCACTGCGGTCCAGCGCCCGCTGCCGCTGTGGTCCTTCTGGTAGTCGGCGATCAGGGTGAGCGAGGTATCGGCCGAGGGCCGGATCTTCAGCGACGGCGCCAGATAGACACGATCATTGTCGCCGGCACGGCCATTGGCGTAGCGGAACTGGGTATCGCTATCGAGGACCAGTCCGACCATGCGCGCCTGCACCTTGCCCTCTTTATCGAGATCGCCACTGAGGTCGGCGGCGATCTGGCGACGCTGGAAGGAGCCGACGTCCACCATCAACTCATTGCGCGCACCGTTGCCAGCCAGCTTGCTGACCCGGTTGATGACGCCGCCCGGGTCGCTCTGGCCGAAGCTGACCGAATTGGCCCCGCGCAGCACCTCCACGCGCTCCAGACCATAGGTCTCGGTACGGAACATGCCGAAACCGGACGGCACCTGGCGCAGCCCATTGAGGTAATTGCTGGTGGTCTGGGCGTTGATGAAGCCGCGCAGGTTGAAGTAGTCGTAGCCACGCGGGTCCACCCCGTGGGTCTCGCTATTGGCGCCGGGCATGTAGCGCAGCACGTCGAGAATGCTGTTGGCCCCACGCGCATCCATCTCCGCACGCGTCACCACCGAGACTGATTGCGCAATCTCCAGCAGCGGCGTGTCGGTCTTGGTGGCGGCGGCGCTGCGCTGCGCCACATCGCCATCGGCCTGATCGGACGCGCCGATCTCGTCGCGCCGACCCGATACGGTGATGTTGCGCAGGCGATGCAGCGTATCCGTCTGCGCTTCGGCCTCGCTTTGCGCCAGCGGTTGCAGTCCATAGCTGCCATTGTCCGCCCGCACCGCACGCAGGCCGCTGCCGGCCAGCAGCGCCTCCAGACCCTGCCGGACCGAGTACTCCCCTTGCAAGGCCCTCACTTGCCGCCCCTGCACCAGGGCTGGCGCATAGGACATGGTGATGCCAGCCTGGCGCCCAAAGCGGTTCAGCGCATCCTCCAGCGGCCCGGCGGCGACGTTGAAGTGGCGGCGCGGCTCAGACGTTCCCTGCCCCTGCCCCGGCACTGGCGACAGCGTCAGCACCAGTGTCGCCATGGCCAGCAGCAAGCCGCGCGCCAGCGGCACAGCGGCATGCCCCGCCAGCGCGGACAGCACGGCGCCGCTCGGCGGGCAACGCGCGGGACGGGCCTGGCAGGGAACAAGGCTTGCATTCATCGGAGCATCGGGGTCAATCATTGGGGGGCTTCTCTATGTATGCCGAACGAGCTGGCCAGAACCCGTAATGCTGTTGGAATTTTTTTCGGGCGGCTGACACGTCCACGCCGTGCGCCGGGCCAGGCCGCCACCAGTCCGCAACCTTGGACTGCGCCTTTGCTGGCCCTGTGGTCGCCGGCAACGCCGGACAGACACATGTGCGGGACTACTTGCGAATAATAATTATTCTCATTGTAGAGTCCGGCGCGTGGATTGACAACGGGCGGCCGCAGCAGTTGGGCATAGGGGTCCCGGGCAAGCTGCGGGGTCGGTCTGTCAGACCGTTCAGACAGATCAGACAGTCCAAACAGACTATTGGCTAGCGCTTATGCGCTTTCCTTCTTTCAAGCCTCTGTTTTATTCGTTCACCAAATCCAGGGCCAGTCTTACAGTGAGTCCATCGATTGCCGTCTATAGCCACCAAATGGCGCTACGGCCGAACGCCACTACCCTGTCCATGGAGAAACCGAGATGTCTTCCCTGTCGTCCGTTGCCACCCTGAGCCCCGCAGCCGCACCAGCCAGCGTCCGCGAACTGCCCCCTGAGCTGGCGCAGATCCGCGCCCAGGCCGTTGCCGCTGGCCTGCCCTATGCCGGTGGCATCGCCCCTAGGGAAGCCTGGGCGCTGGTGCAGGCTGGCAAGGTGCTGCTGGTGGATGTGCGTACGGCGGAAGAACGCAAGTTCGTCGGTCATATCCCCGATAGCCTGCACGTGGCCTGGGCAACCGGCACCTCACTGTCGCGCAATCCGCGCTTCGTGCGCGAATTGGAGAGCAAGCTGGGTGGCAAGGACGTGCCGGCGCTGCTGCTATGCCGTAGCGGCAAGCGTTCTGTCGCCGCCGCCGAGGCTGCGACCAAGGCCGGACTGACCTGTATCTTCAATGTGCTGGAAGGCTTTGAAGGCGATCTCGATGCTGACCAGCAGCGCGGCAAGGCCGATGGCTGGCGTTTCCACGGCCTGCCCTGGGTACAGGACTGAGTCCCACATCCGCGATCGCCAGCGGCCTCCAACAAGAACCGTCAAAAGATTTCCATGGCCAATTTCGATATCCACCAGATCGTCCAGTCCCTGCATGAAGCCCGCGTGGGCTGGCGCGTCGCCCAGCGGCGCAACAATGATTCCAGCGGCCGCGAATTTCCCTCCCGTGATGCACTCGACGGCATCGTGACCACGCTCAAGGGTGTGCTCTTCCCGATGCGGCTGGGGCCGCCGGATCTGCGCCAGGAAAGCGAGAACTTCCACGTCGCCCACGCGCTCGACGCCGCCCTGCACGCGCTGCTGGGCCAGGTGCGACTGGAACTGAAATACAGCGCTGGCCTGTCCGGCCTGCACACGCCCAACCTGGAACAGGACGCCATTTCCATCACCCGCGCCTTCGGGGCGTCCTTGCCGCAGATCCGCAGCCAGCTCGATACCGATGTGCTGGCCGCCTACCAGGGCGATCCGGCCGCGCGCAGCGTGGACGAGGTGCTGCTGTGCTATCCCGGCACGCTGGCCATGATCCACTACCGCCTGGCGCATCGCCTCTACCAGCTCGGCCTGCCGCTGCTGGCCCGCATCATCGCCGAACTGGCGCATGCGGCGACCGGCATCGACATCCACCCCGGCGCGCAGATCAGCACGGGCTTCTTCATCGACCACGGCACCGGTGTGGTGATCGGCGAGACCGCCATCATCGGCAACAACGTCCGCATCTATCAAGCCGTGACGCTGGGCGCCAAGCGCTTCCCGACCGATTCCGAGGGCAAGCTGGAAAAAGGCCGGGCGCGCCATCCCATCGTCGAGGATGACGTGGTGATCTACGCTGGTGCGACCATCCTCGGGCGCATCCGCCTGGGGCGCGGTGCGGTCATCGGCGGCAATGTCTGGCTCACGCATGACGTGCCGGCCGGGGCCTATATCTCGCAGGCGGCTTCGCGCGAAGATGCCTTGTCGCTGGCCAGCGCTGCGGCGTGAAAGGCCGCCATGAACCACTCTGTCCTCACTGTCCGGCAGGCCGATGAAGAAGCGCTTTCCAGCGCGCTGGTGCAAAGCTTTGGCATCGGCGTGCGCCAGCTGCGTCGGGCGCGCGGCTGGTCGCAGGAAAGGCTGGCCGAGAACTCCAACCTGAACCGCTCCTACATCGGCGAGATCGAGCGCGGCACCGCGATTGCGTCCCTGGTGACGGTGGAGAAACTGGCCACCGCCCTTACGCTCTCGCCCTCGGCCCTGGTCACCCATGGCGAGCGGATCAACCAGCAAAACCTGGTGCGTGGGCTGCAGTTGATGGCTATAGCATGTTGAGCCACACGGCCTGAGCCCCGACACTTCGCCTGTTCACTTACCCGATTTCCCGCAACCCCTCTCTTACGGAGTCCAGATGTCCGCAACTGTCGGCGGTACCACCGCACTCGGCGATAACGCAGCACGGCAACTCGCCAATGCCACCAAGACCGCACCCCAGCTCGAAACCATCAGCCCACGCTGGTTGACGCACCTGCTGCAATGGGTGCCGG
>Ga0160495_100270_pt1 | contig 41277 bp, 41 predicted proteins | sample DID4MG_4_FD_108251 | JGI IMG/M metagenome (GOLD analysis project Ga0160495, IMG submission 108251) | Enriched soil microbial communities from UW Madison campus, WI, USA - DID2933_E24_FP4 MG | ecosystem: Environmental > Terrestrial > Soil > Unclassified | place: USA: Madison, Wisconsin | collected... | reverse complement strand
CCATGGACGTGCCGATGGAAAGACGGTATCCTTCAGGCCTTCTCGGGGTTCGCCCCACCAGCGCGGCTGTAGCTCAGTGGATAGAGTATTGGCCTCCGAAGCCAAGGGTCGTGGGTTCGATCCCCGCCAGCCGCGCCAAATTTCCCTTTCAATACATCCCGTTGTGAAAAAGGAAGGATAAGTTTGCCGTTTGGCAGCCTTATGCTTCCAATTCCCTGTGGCATAAATATGCTTCCACATTCAATGCAGGTGGGGGTGGCAGCGGGTAGGTCTTCTCTATCAACTAAGTGCCAAGCTAGATACGAAATTGCAAAAACAGCAACGTATTCTGCTGGGAAACAGTATGAAGGCGTTGTGAGATAGATACCTTGCGCGATATCAATTCCTCACGACGGACCTTTGTGAGGAGGACGTCTTCGCATATCTGAGAGATACGGGCAAGCGAGGCTTATAGAGATCTTCCTCGCTGCACAGGGCGCGTGACCACGGCTTACTTCATGGGCAGGAACCAGTTGAAGGTATTAGCGGTATTTATCCGCCTGTTGGCGCATACGTTCTTGGTATTGGTCGTATTGGTTCTCTGAGCGTGCCTTAGATGCATTCTTGCAATTTATTCCTTGAGGCGTTCCTGCCCACTCCAGTCGTTGCGCTGGTGTCATTCGGCTAACCTCATTGTCTTGCATGTTCTTGCACTTAGCTGCCACCGTATCGGCCTCTGTGGCGTGCTCTTTATAGTAGGCCAGCGACTTCGCCTCTTCGGATGGAGTCTTGCCACATGCGGACAGTGCTGAGCACATGAATATGGCCAAGATCCAGATTGCCTTTCCAGCTTTCATCCAAACTTCCTTTATGTCTTTTTCTGGGTGAGAGAAATCATGAGTGATGAGCATTTTGATGAATATGTCGTCGCTCATATATGACTTCTATAGTACGAATACAAAACAAATTATAAACGCGAAATTCTGTCTTTTGACAGAATTAAGGCGTGCCGTGGATTTGAAGTTTAGGAAGGCCCTGGGACGTGCCGTCCGTCGTCTTAGGATTCAGGCCGCTATCACTCAAGAAGACCTGGCATTTGAAGCCGGCCTGGAGCGTAGCTATGTCAGCTCCATTGAGCTGGCCCATAAAGATCCATCTTTCACGACCTTGCAGAAGATCGCGACAGCACTCAATCATTCCTTGCTGGACCTTTTCCAAATCTACGAAGAAGAGCTCCAGGCGACGGCAGAACAACCTGCACCTCGTCGAGGTCGTCCACCGTCAAAGCGTGATGAATAGTTGATGATTCAACGTTCGGCGTTGATGAATTGAGAAATTGCGTTCAGCCATAATGCGGCTATAACTAAGTCATGAGGTGCCACGGAGCACCATGATCATTCGAAGGCCAGACATGACTCTGATTCAGCAATTTCTCGTACCTGAAATTTATCGTCCGCTTTTTGAAATTGATCAACACTGCGTCTACCGTGCGCGTGAGATCGAAGTGGCAACTCAGCGCTTTCAGGAATGTGTTCTGCGCAGAGGGAGTAAGGCGGTGGTAGAGGTCGTGCGTCGTGATTTTTCCGCGAGCACTTGCCGCTTAGAGGTCGACCTTAAAACACACACAATTCGGTTGCTATCAGAATCGATGGAAAGCTCCTGGGCGAGCGAGCTGTTGGAAATGCATTTTAAGAAGATTGTTGAATTGCTGCTCAAGGAGCGGGATACAGAGGGTGCTCACATTGTCACGTTCCAGATGGACGTGAATGTGGGCTCGCCTCTCATGCAGTCGGCGAGCCTCTCGCTCTGATCTAATATGGAGATGGTGGAACGAGATCATATTCTTGCGCGGTAGGCAGCCAAGAGGCGTGTTGAGAAAGGTGTGCGAATAGGCTTTCCCAAGCAGAGTCTGATCGTTCCATTTCGAATAGCGACAGGTTCCTATCGTCCTCCATTGTCCAGGAAAGAAGATCTGTTACGGGAATGAGTGCTCGATGAAATGCATCGATAGGTATATGTCTTAGTAGTGGGTGGAGGCGTCGTCGTCGCTCGGCCATTGTCCACGCGATACTTATCGTCTCCACCCCACCGATGTCGCGTCGTAGTATTTTCTCTTGAAGCATCAAAAACAATGTGTTCAGGGCGCTCATCCCCAACTTCCGATCAGGAATCTTCAACAGAATGTCTTCTATCAGTTCGCGATAGTAGAAAACTATATCCGGCTCAAAGTCATTGTCTTCGTCTAGGTCTGCCAATTCTTCTTCAATCGAATTCAGCCAGGGCGGCAGTTCGTCGTAATCCTCAAAATCCCAGCGTAGTTTCGACTTAAAGTGACCTGCTAGCTTGTCGATGTAGCGTTCGAGATCGTCCTCATCGAAGTGCCGAGGTGAATACAAGCTCCATATTGGTGAGCGGTAATACTGCGCTGTTCCTGGAAGTACTTTCTCAATTCTGTTGAGCCTTGATTCAGAAGGCGCAACAACCCCACGGCAATATCGAATCCACATGCCGTGCCATTGGCCATCGTAGCCTAGCAGCTCCTGCACGGATTTTTCTCGCCGATTCGCTTCCTCATAGGCCGCCAAGGTCCAAATCTTGATTCTCGTCGCCTCGAAACGTCCTCGGAAAGGTCGTCCTTTCTTGATGTTATTCATATAAATCAGTTACTTATACATTTAATTCAATTTTCGCTTGCCAAGAGAATCCTACCAAATACTATGAATTTACGAGTGCCAGATTCATGCGTGTCACCGGGAAATAGCTACGCATGGACGTGGATAGAGTAAATAACATTGGGTGACGGCGAGTCGCCCCAAGGCAGGGAATATGCTTACGCAAGAGAAACTTGAAGCACTGATGATTCGTCGCGGCTTAAGTCAGCAGGCGCGCGCCGTGGTGGAACGTATTCGTAGCGAGCAGCCGAGTCGGCGGGTGCAAAGTGGATCAGGGAATGTTGCCTGCCGATACGCCAGCAAAAAGATGGGTTGCGTGATTCAGGCGGAAAGCCACACCTGTGAGTTGCCGGCAATCATTCTTTGGGAGCACCACGAAGAGGTTTATGAATTCTACGACCAGTGTCCGAAGATTCGTCTGTCCCATATTGATGGCAATGGTGTGCGACGTGGTTACAACACCACCCCCGATTTCTTCGTCATTGCGGAGAACTTCATTGGATGGGTCGAGTGTAAGACTGAGTCCTGGTTGCATCAGAAGATCAGGGAGTCAAATGTCTATTCTTACTCAGATCAGAAGTGGCGATGCCCTCCGGGAGAGGAGTTTGCCGCGAGATACGGCTTGAATTTTTCGGTGTGGGTCGATACTAGTGTCAATCAGATATTTCTGGGAAACATCCAGTTCCTCTCTGACTTTATCGATGTGGACGCCCCGTCAGTTTCGCCGAAGATGGAGCGAGAAATACTCGATTCCTTTGGTAGCTGCAACTCGATTCTCCTGAAGGACTTGATTAGCAATTTTGATGGCATCAGGTCGGGAGCAATTTACAAACTTATCGCTGACAGAAAGCTCTTCTTTAACTGGCAAATCGATTCTGTTTCTGAGGCGCGCTTCACGAGAGTCTTTCGAGACGAGCGAGTCATGGCCGCGTATAGCCAGATAGCCGATGCGCCGCGAACGACGGGCGCAAATCTACCTGCGATTCGGACCCTTACGCTCGAGGCGGGTCAGAAACTGCTTTGGGATGGTGAGCCGTGGGAAGTGGTCAACGCTGGCGCGGAATCCGTATTCATTAAGCCTGTAAGCGGCCCCATTTTGAGCATGCCGTTGTCTGATATTCAAAGTTTGATTAGCGATGGTCATATTTCGGGAGAGCTGGTTGCCGTCGCTGATTCTGCTGATGAAGTCCAGCGGCGACTTCTCAGTGCATCCGCATCAGACATGAACTCGGCAATAAAGCGCATGGAGATACTGAAAGAACTAGCTTATGGTATTGGCATTCGTGATTACTTATGAGCGTCCCAGCTACCGCACCTGCATGCTTTTAATGAGGGAGTGCATCCGTCGGCATCGACGCGTCCCAGATACGATCATCACAGATAAGGGTAGCGAATTCGAGAGTGGGTACTGGGAAATGCTCCTGGCTTGTTTGCAAGTTTCAAAGAAGACCCGTCCTACCGCAAAAGGGCGATATGGGTCTGTTATTGAACGGTTTTTCGGAATCGCTAATCAGCAGCTCTTTCATCAATTGAGAGGTAATAATCTGCCTCTTCAAAAGCCGCGATCTACGTCGTCGACACATGATCCTCGCAAGACTGCTGTGTGGACGCTTCCGGAGATTGCGACGTCGTTCGAAGATTACATCGAAAATACCTATTCCAGGCTAGAGCACAGCCAACTTGGAGTCACGCCCCGTGAAGCCTTTGAGCACAGTCTTCGGGTAACAGGGGTACGGCATCTGAGAATGATTACGGAGTCCGAAGAGCTGGCCATCATTTGTTTGCCGGACGTACGAGGAGGTGTCAGGCGAATTACTCATGGTCGCGGGGTAAAGATAGGACCAAATTTCTATTTCAATCCCAAATTCCGGGACGCTGCTTTGGCCAACACCAAGGTTCCCGTGAAGTATGACCCTTTCGATCTCGGCTACGTATATGCCCAGATTGGAAAGGACTGGATTCGCTGCGAATGTCCGTTGGATGCCCAACTGATGGGCAGAACTGAGAAAGAAATGCAGCTGATAAGGGCCGCAGCAGCGCGCTGGCCGCGCCTACCCAGCTGGCCAGCAGCGAGCGCTCCAGCTCTACGCCCTCGCGTGCATAGATCACGCTCTGGCGATACAAGGGCATGTGGTCTGCATACTTCGCTACCAGCACGTGGGCCAGCAAGCCCGGGCCAGGCATCCCACGTTCGATGGGACGGCTGGCCGCCGGTGCCTGCACGATTCGATCGCAGCAGGCGCAAGCCAACTTCGGGCGCACGTGGCGGATGACGCGGAAGCTCGCCGGCACATACTCCAGCTGCTCCGACACGTCTTCGCCCAGCAGTTTGAGTTTGCCATTGCAATCCGGGCAGGCATCCAGGACTGGACGCCGCACACGTTCTTCGCGCGGCAGGTACGCAGGCAATGGCTTGCGCTCGGCCTTTTTGCGTGGCGAGATCTCCACAGGGGCCTGTGCTTCGGCCACTGCTTCTTCGGCTTCCAGGTCTTCGAGCTTGAGCTCCAGCTGTTCGATTTGCTGGTCGAGCTTCTCGGAGCGGCGGCCGAACTGAATGCGCCGCAGCTTGGCCAGCACGAGTTTCAGGTGCTCGATTTCGGCGGTGCGGGTCAATAGCTCAGCGGATAGGTGCGCTACGCGCGCTTCGCTGGCCTGTAACGCCACCTCGCTGGCCGCCAGTTGCGTGTCGCGTGCCAGTAGCATCGCTTTCAAAGCAGCGATATCGTCGGGTAGGTCGGCAGCGCTAAACATACGGCCCAGTTTACGCGTGGTGTGCGACGTTTACAAGGCCGATTGCGGACGCCAGGTGCGCTCGGGGAAGCCAGTCGATGCCTTCCAATAGCATTGAAAGCTGTGCCTGCGTCAGCATCACCGCGTCCTCGCTGGCCTGTGGCCAGACGAAGCGATCGCGCTCGAGCCGTTTGCACAGCAGATACAGACCATCGCCAGTCTACCAGAGCACCTTGGTCAAATCGCCACGTCGGCCACGGAACACAAATACATGGCCGCTGTACGGGTCTTCGCTCAAGGCTGTCTCCACCTTCAAGTCCAGGCCATTGAAACCCGAGCGCATGTCGGTGACGCCGGCCGCCAGCCAGACGCGGGTTCCTGCGGGCAGACCGATTATCCGCGCAACCCTTCCAGGACTACTGCCAGCGTTGCTGGATCGGGATGTCCTTCAATACGTATCGTGGCTTTGCCCAGCCCGATTTGGATCACGCCTTCGCAGCGCTGATGGCTCACACCTGGTTGCGCCGGCGCAATCGGGAGCAATGCCACCGGCACCAGCTTTGCTTGATCGAGCAGGCCAGCGCGCAATTGGCGCCGCCATTTGAACACCACATTTGTATTCAGGCCATACTGCAGAGCCAGCTGCGAGACCGACACGCCGGGCTCGCATGCCTCCTGCGCCAGCTTGCGCTTGAAATCCAGCGGATAGTTCGTGCTGCGTCGACGCTTGCCGTGTTCAACTTCACTCTCCAGCATAGTCCTCACCAAATTTTAGCGGGGACTATCTTGGCGTCGGCGCTGTTCAGTGTCTAGAGAGTTCTGTCTTTACTATAGTAGACATGGCTGGCGACCCGCTGGCCACGCTGGAACAGCTCGACGGTCGTCTTGGTCACGCGGACGTTGACCTCGGCGCGCGCATGCCGGCTTGGCTCCGAATAGTAATGTCCGTCGACCTCGACGTGGTAGTCGACACCGGCCCTAACTACCTTCCATTCGGCATATTCGTAGCGGCGCTCAGATAGTGCATGCAAGGCCGGCTGGTCCATCTCGGCAGCGACAACCAGCGGCTCCGCTAATCGGTGCGTGTCGGATCGAGAATCGGGCCCGCTGACAGGTGCGTCAGGTATAGTCTCGCTCTATGCTCAGAAAAGTGGTCGATAAGCACTTGGGCCACAACCAGGAGCAGCAGGCCAGCAGCGGCACCATGCACCCAGCTACGATGGGTGAGCAACAGGCCCAATAGGCTGACTGCTGCAAACGCTGCGGCACCGATGCGGTAGTAACGATACTTCGATACGACCGACTCTATTCGAGCGCGCTCGCCCGACACCACGACGGAGTGTTGAGATGAGCCGATGCCCTTCTCGAGCGAGCGCGATAGTTGGGCATCTCGAACGAGCAGAGAGGCAGCGGTACTGGACAACAGCACGGCAGAAGCCAGCACAGTCACCATAAACGCAGTCGTGAACCCGGAGCGCGTGGACAGCCACAGCCAGGCCGCCAATGAACCGAACAGGAGCGAACCTGCAAGGATGAAAATCATCTCGCTCTGTTCGCCACTGAAATACTCGCGCACGGCAACCTGCAGAGAAGTCGAAGCATCAGCAGCAATCATCGGGTTTCCTCAGTTCTAGTTGCAGGCACTATGTTGGCGGTGCGCCAGCCTAGCGGTGTCTGGTTCTCCCACTGCTTGAATGCACGGAAGAATGAGTTTTGGTCTTCGTAACCCAGCATGAACGCCACCTCAATAAGAGTCAAAGACGGGTCTGCCAAATACTCAAGTGCGAGCTTGTGGCGGGTCTCGCTAACCAGGACCTGGAAGTTCACGCCTTCGTCAGTCAGCCGTCTTTGCAAGGACCGCTCACTCATGGCAAGCTCGGCCGCGACCGAACGGATGTCCGGACGGCCCGCCGTCAGTCGCCGGCGAAGGGCCCACTTGGTCTGTTCCGCCACCGAGTTGGTCTCCTGATACGCCAAGCGCCGGTCAAGCTCGGGGGCCAGGACCTCCAAGAGTTCCTTGTTGTAGCTGACGAACAGCTTGCTCAGGTCTTCACGGAGAAAGCTGATGCGGTCCACGGTGGCGCCGAATTGAATCGGACAGCCAAAGTACCGATCGAGCGCTGATCGAGAAGCTGCCGGGCGCGTGAGCTCAAGATTGCGAGGCACAAGTCGTTCGCCGGTTCCTCTGCGGCCCATCTCAACTAAGGACACCATGGTCGCATCGACCATGGATGATGGGGCTGCGGATGCTCCGGCGTGTGGCCAGTGAATGACGAGGTCGCTCTGCTCATTCGTCTCCGTAAGCGAAACTTGTTCAGGAGCGCAGAGCCGCTTGAAGCGAGCGACTCGAGTGAGCGCATCCCGGAAGTCACGAGCGTGATACCCCGCAACAAAGGCAAGTGGCATCACCGACTCGTCCAGGGACGTAGCGATCCGCAAGCCGATTGCGGGGTCGCCGCTGACCGATTCAATAGCGCGCCACAACGCAAAGAACTGAGCGGTCGTGACCGGCGCATCGTCCTTCAGCACGCTGAGCGGCAAGCTTGCGCGGCGGACGACCTCGGCTCGGTCGACTCCCGCCCGCTTCAAGCCCTCCCACAGCGTAGCGGGGACCTTAAGCTTGTCGGATAGGGTGCTGTCCATCGACTCTACTTCGCCTGGAAGCCGCCGTCCACGTTCAGCACGTGCCCGGTGACAAAGCTTGCTTCGTCGGAGAGCAGCCAACAGATTGCGTTCGCCACTTCTTCAGGACGCCCAAGACGATTCATAGGGTGCATCGCAGATATGCTGGTTTCGTTGTAGTTCGGGTCGCCGCCTTCGAGCTGGGCGGCAATTATGTCTGTCTTGATGGCGCCAGGAGCCACACCGTTCACGCGAATGCCTTGAGTGGCATGGTCGAGGGCGGACGACTTGGTCAGGCCGACGACAGCGTGCTTGGTGGAACTGTACGGCCCCGCCCAAGCGATGCCGTTCAGCCCGGCGATGGAGGCAAGGTTCACGATGGCGCCATTGCCTTGCTTCACCATTTGGGCCAGTTCGTGCTTCATGCTGAAGTAGACACCCATGACGTTGGTGTCAACCATGGCGCGATAGTTGTCGCTGCTCGATTCCAGGAGCGTGCCGGTTTCGTTGGACAGGCCGGCATTGTTGACAGCCATGTCGAGACGGCCAAATTCGGCCACGATTCCGTCAATCATCGACTTGACGGCAGTTTCGTCCGCGACGTCGTTCTGGACGAAGCGCACTTGCGCGCCCTCACGGGCGACGGCGGCCACTTCCGCGACAGCTGACTTGCCGACTTCGGCCCGTCGGCCGCTCATGACGACGGTTACGCCCCGCGCTGCGAGCTTGAGGGCGACAGCCTTGCCGATGCCAGTGGCGCCGCCAGTAATCAGGGCTACTTGATTGGACATTTGAAAACTCCATGAGAGGTTGGGGAACCGGGTTGCACCATTCCTTGAGGTGTACGAGAAGTGTAGGATGAATCCCCCCCTATTGATATGCAGAACACGCCACGACACTCGCCAAATGCGCCGTCCCGCGCCACGCAGAGTCCGCTCGTCCTTGGGCTGCAGAGAAATAGCTCAGAAGATGCTGGCTTTACGCTTCCAAAATCTGGCAGGCATCAAAGTTATCCCCGTGCCGCTGCCCACTCAGGACCGCTTCAATCTGTCCAATTTAGAGCGAAATTAGTGTCCAGTTTGCACTGTAATGGATGTCCACTATGCCGTAAGCGTAGTTCCGTGGTCGTCTTGAAATCTACTTCTTTCCCCATCCGTTCACGGCCAGGTGCGCCACGCGCGCTTCGCTGGCCAGCAGCATCGCCTTCGAGGCAGCGATATCGTCGGGCAGGTGCGCGGCATCAAGCATGCGTCCCAGTTTTCGCGGGTCGTGCCACGTTTACAAGGCTGACTGTGGGCGCCAGGTGCGGTCGGGCCGGCGCCAGTCGATTCCTTCCAATAGCATCGAGAGCTGAGCCTGCGTCAGCGTCACGGTGCCCTCACTAGCCTGGGGCCAGACGAAGCGTCCGCGCTCAAGCCGTTTGCACAGGAGGCATAGGCCATCGCCAGTCCACCACAGCACCTTCACCAGGTCGCCGCGCCGGCCCCGGAACACGAATACGTGGCCACTATATGGGTCTTCTTTCAGAGCCGTCTCTACTTTTGCTGCCAAGCCGTTGAACCCCGAGCGCATGTCGGTCACGCCGGCCGCAATCCAGATGCGTGTACCCGCCGGCAGGCCCATCATAGGCGCAAGCTCTGGACAACTGTGCGCAAGAGCTTGGCATCGACCTTACCCTGTACTCGCACGACGGCATCGCTAATCACGATTTCAATGGTACCGCCGCTGGCCTCGGGCCTAGACGCTTCAGTCGTTACCGGAGACGGCTCACCTGCCGGCACCATCTTCACCGCGACCGGCAGGAATGTCGTCCCGGCTTCAACGGCAAGCAATCCGGCGCGGTACTGGCGACGCCATTTAAAGACCATGTTCGCGTTGACTTCGTGCTCCAACGCCAGCTTCGACACCGAAACATTCGGCGCGCAAGCCGCGACGGCCAGGCGCCGCTTGAAGTCCATTGAATAGTTCGGGCGCCCTTTGCGCGTGCCCTGTTTGAGCGCTGTGTCCATTGTAATTCCCACCAAAAAATAGCGGGAACTACTCTGGAGTCTCGCGTCAATTACGTCCAGACGGTGATGGCTTGACGCTTACTATCCGCACCCACGAGTGCGTATTTCAGTGATGGTGGACACTTAGTTCGGCGACGTGAACGTTTCTAGTTCAGTCGAGCTGGACAGCTGGAAGACCATAAAACTACTCAGCGCCGATAGCCTATCCATCTAAGAAGCCCGCAGTCAGCCAGTAGTGGCCCTACAGATATAAATGAAATGTGCCGTAATACTGGTGCTGGTACCGAAGGCCAAGCGTCTGGAGCAAGGTCGTCTGACTCGAAGGGATCGAGTCGAGTTACTTTTTGCTGGCTAGAAATTTGTTTGCAGCAATGCAAGATACAAAAAACGGGAGGCCGGAAATGGAGAAAGCCCGCAAGAGGCGGGCTTTCGCTTGCGTTTTTCCTGAAACTCGACAGCCGACTAGAACCGTTTTCGGGGATGAGGACTGCCAGGCGAGTAAAATAAATCCAATCACACCGCGTTTAGGACTGCTATCGGCCAGAAGCGGACGACATCGGCTACGATTAAGCCATGAGCTCACCTACCATTACCCAATATCCCCCGCATGCTGCGCTCGAACAGGCGATGATAAGAACGTTTGAAGCGATGAAGAAAAAAGCGCTTCTCCTCAACGACTTCCAGATTATCAAGGGCGATGCTTGGGTCGCTATCTGGATATTTTTTGTCAATGATGCGAATGTCCCAAAGCATTCCGATGTTGGAATTCTCCACGAGCTGGAGATGGATTTTCGTGAAAGGCTAATGGCCTCAAAGGAGCATTTTTCATTTCAAGAACTGCCTCCGATCAACTTTGAGTATGACTCAAAGGAGAACATCGATAAGAACTATCAAGGCAGCTACTACCTGCGTATGCGCTAACCTAAAAGCAAGAGGCCCTAACTTCCATGTCTGGGATTTCCGCTATCGGCCAATAACGGACTTTGGGTGCATCGTACTGTCCAGGTTGCCACCGCTCTGTCCAGTTCGTTCCGGTTTGCGTGCCCAACTCAAACCGAACTAAGTGTCCACGAGCCTCTGAAATATGCAACGAGGGTTGGCTGTATCTGGCCGTGGTACTCGACCTGTTCTCACGCCAGGTGATTGGCTGGTCGATGGGCTCGCGTATTGACCGCAATTTGGCAATGGACGCTTTGCTGATGGCGGTTTGGCGCGTGGCTGCTTTTGCCGATAGCGGACCTTAATGCCCTAACGAACTTGTCCCAACGTCCTTCGAATCAAGACGTGTTCATAGCTGAAATGGAGAGCTCCGAGAAAATGCTATCCTGAGTCAGTATTAGGTTTCCGCCCCTCTTTTTAATAGTAGTTTTCGTGCCATTTCCTCGGCCTCCTCTCGTGAGGCTGCGAGAAGCAAAGGATAGCCCCAGAACTTGGCAAAAACGACCGAAAAGGCCTTGAAACCAAGACGTTTGGTTGAGTTGGGTTCGACCAGGATCATCGCAAGTACCAGTCGTCGCAATTCGCGTTTGTTCTTTTTCATCCAAAGTGAAGTACGTTTCTTTTCCTCCGGCGAGTGCTCGTGCTCTTCGTTAGGTGCGGTGTCGCTCAAGATGACGAAGGGTTCTCCTCGCTGCAGATTGGCCTCAAATTCGGCGTAATCCTTCTCGTGATCATGTCCGGGTTCTTGCGTAAGATTCATCCAGACATAAGGGAAGTTAGAACTATTCATCGACATGACTGTTTCCTTTGCGTGTGATGTTGCGCCAGGTGGCCACAATGGCGAACACACCCGGCAATGAAATGAAAAATACGGCTGAGAAGGCGACATGCCAGCCATCGCGCAAGCCGTCGGAGATTCCGCCCAGGGTATTGAGAACGACAATCAGGGTGCCCAGGACCAAGTTAAGCCACTGTGCCTTGCGGGTTCCGGTCAATGCGAGAAGCACCGTGACGATCCAGCAGCCGTAGTACGCAGAAAACATCCACAGGACATTGGTCTCGAATGTGATGGACGGTGTTGCTCCATGCGCTCTGACAAAGTCATTGACGTAGAAGAACAACTGGAAGGTCACGAACAGCACGGCACCAACGGCTGTGGTCAACCAGAACAAAGCCGTTTTGTCCGGATGGCGCATGGCCTCGTTTGGGGCGAAGGAGGGGGAGGTCTGTTGGGACATGGAAGTTTTCTCGATGATGAAGAGCTCAATGGTTGCGCTTGTCTGACGGACGACGAGCGCGCGTCTCCGGGAAGATCAATATTTGTAGGCAAGCATCACCATCGCGTTGCGTGGTGCGCCATACGTCACGGTATCGAAATCGCCCTTCTGCAATGCGTACTTCTTGTCGAACAGGTTGTTGACGTTGACCGTCACGGTGGTCTTCGTCGAGACGGCGTAACGCGCCATCAGGGACGCCAGGGCGTAAGAAGCCTGCTCTCCACCCAGCGTACTGGTGCCGGTGTTGGACGCTTCGTAGAAGCGGCTCTGCCACCTGACGCCGCCACCCAGCGTCAGCTTGCTCCACTCTCCGGGCAACTGGTAGGTGGTGAAAAGCTGCGCCGTGGTGCGGGGTATCTGGGAATTCAAGCGTACGCCATGGCCATCCTGCGCCGTGAAGTGGGAGAGGCCGGCGTAGATGTTCCAGTCGCGTGCCAGTTCCCCCAGCAGATCCACTTCGATACCGCGTGACTTCGTGCCATCCACGCCTGTGTAGGCTTGGGCGCCGCCTGGCGTAAAGGCGCCGGCGGCTATTTGAGCAGCGTTGTCCAGCTGGGTCTCGAACACGGCCACCGAAGCATTCAGACGTCCTTCCATATACGCACCCTTGACACCGATTTCCGTGGTTTTCCCGGTGGCCGGGGTGAGTACGTTGCCCTTGCTATCCTGGTAGTCGGTCTGCGGATTGAAGATGCGCGAGTAGCTGACGTAGGTCGAATAGATGTTATTGATGTCGTAGACCAAGCCCGCATAGGGAGTGAATACACTGTTCTTCTTGTAGTGCATTGCCGAACCGCTGACGCTATCGTCAATTTCATAGTTGCTCAAGCGCCCGCCAACGATGAGTTTCAGCGGTTGGGCCAGCGACAACCGGGCTGCGCTATAGACACCGCTTTGTTTGATTTCGGTGTTGGTCCGTGCCCAATTCATCGCCGCGAAGTCAGGGCGGGCAAAGGGGGGAGTCAGGTCATGGATATTGACGGGACTAAACCCGGCATAGAACGGCGCAATATCATTCTGCTCGGACGTGCGGCGCGAAGTCGTGGCGCCCACCACCAGCTCATGTTGACGGCCTAGCAGTTCAAAGGGGCCGCTCGCCATCACATCGAAGGTATTTTGACGGCTGCGACCGTTAGACGCGAGCGCGACCGGATATGCGCCGTTGGGAAAGAAGCCCAATCCGGTGGTGGCATCGGGACGACCGACCAGACCAAGCAGTTCGGCGTTGTAGCCGGTTCGGTACTGGTTGGCGATAGCACGCAGTTTCCAGCCATTGTCGAATCGGTGATCGATTTCGGCAAAGGCCGTTTTGATGGTGTTATTCCAATGGCTCCAGTCTTGCGCGTAGCTTTGGGAGGGGGAGTAGCTGGCCTGCGTACCGTTGCTGAACCATAGCGGCAGACCGCCCCAGGTGGGTCCCGTGGACGTGAGGTCTTGGTAGTCATAGCCCAGGCTCACTGTCGTTCTTGGAGTCAGGTCCGCCTCGACAATGCCGTAGAACGATTTCTTCTCAGGCTTGTAGCCATTCATGTACGAGTGCCCCTCCTGATCGGTTGCGACCACGCGTGCGCGAATGCGACCGTCCGCAGTCAGAGGCGTCGAGATGTCGGCCGTTCCACGGCGAGTATCCCAGCTCCCCGCGCTGAGCGAGGCCGATGCCGAGAAGTCTTGGGTCGGTTTTTTGCGCACGAGGTTGATGGCCGCCGAGGGAGTGCCGGTTCCGGTGAGTAAGCCGGAACCGCCACGCACTACTTCGACGCGGTCGTAGAACGAGGTATCGATAGCGCTGATCCCGCTCCCGTTGACGGTGTTGCCAAGGACAGTGGGTATACCGTCGTACTGAACGTTGTTGATCAACAAGCCACGTGAATAGAAACTGGTCCTTTCGCTATCGGATTGGTAAGACGTGATCCCCGGCGTGTTATCCAGCACGCTCTGCACCGAATTCAATTGCTGGTCGTCCATGCGCTGGCGCGTGACCACCGTCACCGACTGCGGTGTTTCCTGCAGCGATAGCGGCAGGCGCGTGGCTGCCGCCGTCGTGCCTGTGGTGTAGGAGCCGCTACCTTCGGTGGTCGCCGCATCCGAGCGACCCGTCACGGTGACGGGCGGCAAGGAGACCTGCTCTTGAGAGGCCGCATCAGACCGGGCCTGGGATGAGTCGGCGGCCCATGCGCTTTGCGCGCTCATGAGCACTGTCGCCGCGACTGCCGAGCTCAATACCGTGCGAGGCATACCCCTCCCTAGACTTCCATAGGACCTATCTGCAACGGGATAGGCGATGGATTTGGCGCGTAGGCCGACTGATTGACGGGATTTTGAAACCGCTGTGAGAGAGGTCATAAACGATAATCATTGTTATTTGGATACTGCATTTAACAATGGAGAGGGAGGGGAGCGGTAGCGAAACCAGGCCAGATTATTATCCGATTCGGCCAATCGAAACGATGGCCGTGAGATGGCTGTACTGAAAAGTATTTTGACTTGATTTCGCAATGAGGAAGTGCCTTGGCGCAGGTACGCTACGCCTCATTGGGGTTCGCCATGCCTTACCTTGACGTGATCGTCGCTCAGACCAATCTGGTCGATGTGGTCGATGCGAAATCGCAGATGGCCTCTGGCGATCAACGGGTAAGTTCTGCACAGGTCAGCGTATTCAAGGCTGGGTGGAGGATGGGAATAGGCTGTGGCGCGCTCGCGTTGACGGATGCCGGAGCGGTGGTGGCCGCACTCGTCCCGGCAGCGGGACTCGTTATGCGCCACGCTCCTTCGTGTGGCGACCGGCAGACGAAGTTCGATATAGCTAAGGATCAACAATATGAAGCAAGACGATACCTCGTGTCAGATCGTTGACCCGCTTGCGCCATTCAGCAGCAAGAATCTTCCCGCAGGCAAGCACAAGCGCAAGCCTGTTGTGACAAGCCATGCCGCGAGTGGATCGTCGATATCGTCACAGGAACAACGTTTAGAAACCAACGGGATACGACCGACGAATGCTCGTGTCGGGGTGTTAAGTACCTTGGAGAAGGCTGCGCCAAGTAGTCTCGATGCCAGCCAGATATATCGCCTTCTCAGCACGCAACTCGACAGCCTCGCGCAGGGGACGGTATACCGCGCGCTCAGCGATCTTTGGACAGCCGGCCTGCTGGTTCGTACAGCAGGCGCACGCGGGCGCGCCTTTTATGCGATCAAGCCGGAGTTGCCAGAGCACCAATACGTCACATTGCGCTGTCATTGTGGAGCGCGTCTTGTTTTCATTGAAGACCTTGCATTCCGCAAGCACTTGCAGCTGGTAGCATTCCAAGAGGGCTTCGTCTCTGATAACGAGCCGGTTTTCACGATCACCACGACATGTTCCAAATGTCGGCGACTCGGTAAGGGCGCATGACGGAGGGTAGAAGGAACTCGCCGCTCCTGGCCGAGACAGCCTCCTCTATTCAGGATGAGAATTCATCCGGGAGCATGATTGCAGGCACCGACGTACGCTCCGCTCCGCCCGTGCGATCCGATAGGTAGCGTGCGGGAGACTTGCCGGTGGCCTTGCGAAACATTGTGATGAATCCACTGGCGTTTTCGTATCCCAGTTCCAATGCCACCCGTTGCACGGTCTCGCCCTTGGTCAAACGTTGCAGCGCAAGGATTACATGCAGCTGTCGACGCCAACGCCCGAAGCTCATGCCGATTTCCTGCAGCAGGAGACGGCTCATGCTTCGCTCGCTCATGCCAATGCGCATCGCCCAATCGCCCTTCGATGTCTTGTCGGAGGGATCGGCCAGCATCATTTCCGCCAGCCGGCGCAGCCGCAGGTCGCGCGGCATGGGCAGATGCAGGTCCTCCACTGGAGCTGCTATCAGCTCATCGAGCAATACGGCAATCAAACGTTCTTCCCATCCCCCCAGCGAATACGACTCTGGAAAGCCCGCCGCCTTCAGCAACAGCTCACGTAATAATGGTGAGACGGAAATCGTGCAACAGGTTTTCGGGAGATCCGGTGCGGCACCTGGCTCAACAAACAGGCAATAGCATTCCGTTTCACCCGCCCCACGCGCCGCATGAGGCAAGTCTCCCGGTATCCATACGGCGCACTGCGGCGGAACGATCCAGACGCCATCTTCTATTTCGCAGTTAAGGATTCCGCGTACCGAGTACAGCAGTTGCGCCTTACGATGCTTGTGCTTGGCATTTTCCCAGTCCTTTGAAACCGAAGTTGCACCCAGAGCCACAACGGGCCGAGAGACACTGTCGACGTCTCTCGCCACTGTTAGATCTGATATTGTAATAACCGACATGGTATGTTGAGCCGCGGATCGAAGAAGGCAAATTGGCCAAATTTGAAAATATTATGACCAATTTACTCATTAGCGTCCAAGCGTTTAGCTTGGCAGTACTGCGTCTGCTTCTGGCCGAGGCTGTGTAAAAACAGAGGCTCAGCCTACTTTACTCAGTTCTTGGCCGACTGACCTATTACAGAGGTCTCGATAGCGTTCTCATGCGGGCATGAATGAAGCTCAATCGGAGCGTTGATAGCAAGATGTTAAAGCGCTTACGCGCTTACTACCTTCAACAGCGATGCCACGCCGAGTATATTCATCATCCGCTTCATATTGTAGGCCAGCACATGCAAACTCATCTCCGTGCTCACACGAGCTTTTGTTCTGGTCAGGAAGTGAGTTGCGCCCATCCAGAATTTGATCGTGCCAAACGGGTGTTCGACGGTCCGGCGGCGTATGCGCATTGCGTCCGGTGTCTGCTCCAATCTTTGCTGCATCTGTTCCAAGACGGCTTCGTGCTCCCAGCGTTTCACACGGCGTTGAGGGCTTGGGGTGCAGTTGGTTTTAAGGGCGCAATCCGCGATACAGAGGCGTAAGGGGCCAGCGTACGCGCCACAGCGGCGCGTTTGAATTCATCGCTGTGACGGCGGTATAGCGACGAACCGTATTTTGAGAGATGTCCAGCGGCGGGAGATTTCCCTGATCGAGATGCGATCGCGGATGTACCAGCGTCGAATATTTATAAGTAGGGCCACGTCTATCACTACACAATATCACGATAGAGCGATTGCGACAGCGTGGTTATCTATTCCTCTTTAGTGTTTGGTCGGTTGCTTCAGGAATTTGACTGAGACGTAGCCGTCGATGGCATATCCCTCATGTTCAAGGCCGCAGCGGATGGCAAGAACAGCCTGACGACAGAAACGCTGACCCAATCGGATATCCAGAACCGCAGCGACTTCAAGGCTGAGAGCCAGAGCATGGGGATGGGGACGAGTCTGGCTGGTTCGGCGCTGCGACTTGCTGGAAGCGCGCGTGGGATGGGCAATGCCAGCGGCAGCGATAGCAGTACGACCCGGAGCGGGATTAGCCAGGCTGATATCAAGATTACCGATGATGCTGCCCAGCAGGCCAAGACGGGGAAGACGGCTGAACAGATCATTGCGAGCATCAATGCTGATGTGAGCAGTGAGCGTGATACCAGCGGGAAAATTGCTAAGACGTGGAACGGGCAGGCCTTGCAGGCGGATGTTGAGGCGTAGGCTTCGAAGCTGATCGGCGATTATGCTCAGGCACAGATGAAAAAAGCCAAAGATTTGCTTACGGAGGCAAAAAATCCATCTATAAGAAATTGCGCGCTGGGACCAGAGACTTCGCCAGTATCCACACCGATATAAAACTCCTGGCCAATTTGCCCCAAAGCAGCAGACAGTTCATTGCGAACGAACCAGCTGCGTTCCGCCTGCAGCGTCAGGTCGCCGTCGAAGCCGCGCACCGTGTATCTAAGAACCGGCGCTCGTTTCCCAGCGATGAGGCGCTGATTAAACTCTTCTTCCTGGCCCTGCGCAACATCAGTAAAAAGTGGACGCTGCCCATTCGAGATTGGAAAGCTGCACTGACTCGGTTTACTATCCAGTTCGGTGAACGTATCTCTATGAATTAAACGAAATCCCGTTTACACAAAAATTTGGACACGCCCCCATCAGATCGGCATCGAGAGTTGCCCGATGCTGCCCCTTGGCTTCGCGCTTGCAATTCCGTTTGAACTGCCCAGTGCGGTCAATCCTCCGTACGCAGATCCGCCCTGAGTGCATCAACGCCGTCGAAGCTCTTCACGTTGCCGGCGCGGGCTTCACGCATGGCGGCAATAGTGGTCTCATTCGGGACCAGTGGCTCGAACGGGAGCGCTTTCTCGCGGGCAATTCGGGTCAGCATGATGCGAAATGCATCGGATACCGTGAGGCCCATCGCTGCCAGGACGACAGACGCCTGCTCTTTGATGTGCTCGTCAATGCGGGCGCGAACAACTGTCTTTTCAGTCATGATGTGCTCCTCCTATTTACTGAGCCACATTGTGATCCAAAGCAAAGCAGTGCGCCTCCTCTCAGTGGAACAACGCGGCGAAGGAAGCTGGGTAGTGAGCAAGCGCCTGATTTGAAAAGGAAATTTGGTTCGCGTCGGCCGGAAGGCCGCGCCAGTGCTGGACGCACCTACCGTCGTAAATTGTACGGCAATCAAACAGACCCCGTGCGTCTCCTAGATCCGCTTTTACGCTGTTTGGGAGGGCGAAGAAGAGCTGCGATGCCTGCCCAGACTGAGCGAGCGGGCCGGGGCAAGGTTATGCTTCCACTTCCTTAACGCGGCGAAATTATGATTCCCTGATCACGAGTTTGATCGAGAAAAAGTGTATTTGGAATCGGGTTGCAAGGTCCCCGCTAGAGATTTGACGCCTGGATACGGCAAACATATCGTTCCAAGGCGCGGCAGCTTTATCGTTCCCGCCTCACGTTGTGAAAAAGGAACGATAAGTTTGCCGTTTGGCAGCCTTATGCTTCCAATTCCCTGTGGCATAAATATGCTTCCACATTCAATGCAGGTGGGGGCAGCAGGTAGGTCTTCTCTATCAACTAAGTGCCAAGCTAGATACAAAATTGCAAAAACAGCAACGTATTCTGCTGGGAAACAGTATGAAGGCGTTGTGAGATAGATACCTTGCGCGATATCAATTCCTCACGATGGACCTTTGTGAGCAGGACGTCTTCGCTTATCTGAGAGATACGGGCAAGCGAGGCTTATAGAGATCTTCCTCGCTGCACAGGGCACGCGACCACGGCTCACTTCATGGGTAGCAACCAGTTGAAGGTATTACCGGTATTTATCCGCCTGTTGAGGGAGGTAGAGGTTGTGTGTAAAGGAGTGACTGTTGATTTGCTCGCAGATTTGACCTTCTCCATTTGACCTACCTTCCACCGTCTACCAAAGGCGGCAATTCAAAATGCAATTGTCATAAAACAGCGCAAATGCCGAAACACCATCCTGCGCCTTCACTTGCTCTGGCGAGCGGCTCCCGGCTATCTGGACCGATTCGCAGCCAACATATTGATAGGCAGCTCATCGGTACAAGCAGGCGAGAATCGCATGTCCAGCGCCGATCAGAAGCTATAGGTCACTTTCAGGTTGCCGGTGGGCGATGTCTTTCGCTGAACAATGGGGCTATCACGAGCATCGCCTGCCAATTGCGTAACCCCTGCCGACGCTGCCGCGCTCCAGTTTTTGTTGATCCTGTACGTCCAGTCCATGTTTAGCGAGTAGGCATAAATTCCAGAGCCGGCGTCATGCCGAGTGAACCCCGATGCTGCCGACTGTGATGTAGTCACTCCGTAGTAGGTCTGCATATATTTTCCAGTCCCCCAACTGCTGGTCAGACCCAGCTTCACGGAATTTTTCGACGACGTATAGAGCGGACTGATGATGCCGAAATGCAGGGCCGCGCCATTGTTCCGCTGAGAAATTGGGACCTCAGCTTGCAGTTGCAAATTCAGCCAGTCTGTCACCGCGTACCCAAGGCCAAGCACGCCGACCGCTGAGCCTTTGACGTCGCCCATGCCTCGCAAGTGATTGCTGCCGTAGCTGATGAAGTCGCTATTCACGTCTCTATCCTTACGGCCTGCGCGATAGCTCAACGCCGCGCTGTAATCAAACTTCCCGATACTGTTGCCGTAACCGATACCACGGGTGGTGCTGGCGAAGAAGCCATTTACCATGGAGTAATCCAGCACCACGGCAGCCACGGCGCGACTTTCATCCGAGCCGGAGTAGCGTGACGCAACGTCTATCCCTCCCCCAAAAGTCAGTTCATTATCCTGCTGCTGTTCTGCCGCCAATACTGGAGCAACCAATAAAGCCAAGACGCCACCCAGCAACAGTTTTTTCACGTTGCGACCCGAGGTTGAATGGGAGGGCTTGGCATGCAGTTCGATATTTCTCATGGAAGAGGCCTTTGTGGATTCAAATGAATGTGGCAGGCGCGCTTTTAGGCGCCGGGGTTTTCAGTTTGACCGCACAATCTAAAGTTCTCATGAGCCAAAAATGAAGAAACGCTGAAGCAATTGCAGTCGCCACAAGTCTGGTCAATCTACGCATGTTTTTTCTTAAGGCGTTCTTCATCTATTGTCGATAAAGTTACCATCGTGAAAATTCTCCTAATCGAAGACGACCTTGATCTCGGAAATGGCGTACGTATTGCGCTCGCAGACCAAGGCCTGGATGTCATTTGGGTACGCCGCAAAGAGGATGCGTTGCATCAACTCGATCTCTGCGTACCAGAACTCGTGCTGCTCGACCTCGGATTGCCCGATGGCGATGGCATGAGCTTGGTAGCGCGCCTACGGCAGCATTTCAAGGGGATTCCCATCATCATCCTGACTGCCCGAGGCACCCTGCACGATCGTCTGTATGGGCTGGACGCAGGCGCAGACGACTATCTCGTCAAGCCCTTCGTTCTCGCCGAACTGTTGGCCAGAGTGAGAGCACTAGCGCGGCGCAGTTACGGTTTCCAGAATGAGGCAATAGACGTTCGAGGATTATCTCTGCATGCGCCGACGCGTCGCGTGACAGTGAGCGAGCGCAATGTGGATTTGACGGCAAGCGAATATACGTTGCTTGAAACGCTAATGTTGCGCACTGACCGAGTTCTGACACGGAGATTTCTGGAAGAGAGGATATTCGGTGCAAAAGAAAACATCAGCAATGCTCTCGATGTGCATATGGGCAATTTGCGTAGCAAAATCGGCGATGGTTATGTGAGAACGGTGAGAGGTGTGGGGTATGTCATTGATACCGTACCCCTTAAAAAGGGGGAGGGATGATGCGACATCTTTGGCGTCGTCTGAGTGCACCGACCCTTGTGCGGAGAATCATGATCGCCCAGATGTTGCTGCTTACGCTGCTCTGGTGCATTTTTCTGACCTGCATACTGTGGGATAGCTTGCGTAGCCCCAACATCCTATCGGGCAGCAAAACTTACGAAGCCATTCTTGCGTTGGTTGATCGCATGGATGATCGTCCACAGGATAGAACCGACGTGCTGGACGATTTCAGCAAGGCGTTGCGGGAAGGCTATGGCGCCGGTGAAGACCCAGAAATGTCAATCAGCCTAATTGTTCGGAAGAATAAAGAGATAATTTATGCATCTGATGGTGCTCCGGCAGGAGTGAAGAACACGAAATATGGAGAAATTCAGAGCCTTCAGTATGAAGGTCGCACCTGGACTGGGCGTACCCTGAAGTCCAGGCATTCCGACGCGGAGGTAACGCTTATCACCCCTGCCGCAGGCTGGTATTTCTTCATATACATCAATTCCCGTGGATATTACCTGCTGCCGTTATTAGTATGCATCCCTTTTCTTCTTATTCCCGCCTGGCTATCAGTTCACATCGCAATGCGCCCCTGGCGCAGAGTAGTGAATGAGATATCCGCGCGAACCCCGGAAGACATATCCCCCTTAAAGGAATTGCCAAAGCACATAGAGCTTCAGCAAATGGTGGATGCTATTAACGTATTTCTTTCCAGAGTTCGGGAAAGCACCGAAAGGGAACGAATCTTCATTGCAGATGCTGCTCACGAGTTACGCACTCCCTTGGCTGCAATGCGAATCAACGTTGAGGCGTTGCAGAATTATGTCAGCAGCGATATTCAGCAAGAATTGCTTGCCGGAATTATCCGCGGCAATAGTCGTGCTGCGCGTCTCGTCAATCAATTGCTGGTGATGATGCACAGCGAAGCACGTATCGACACTGTCATGGAGCCAGTGCCGCTGACGACGCTCATACAAGAACGTATGGCCATGTTGGCGCCGTTAGCTGCCGAGCGCAGGGTTGAGCTTGAGTTCTACACGCATGATGAAGTCTGGATCAAAGGCATTAGGGAGTGCCTAATGTCGCTAATCGACAATCTAATTGAAAATGCAGTGAAGTACAGCCCTGATGGCGGACGCATTGAGGTGGATGTTCGACCATTAGATAAATCTATACAACTACGTATCTCAGATTCAGGACCAGGCATTTTGCTCGAGTTGAGAGAACGTGTATTCGATAGATTTTTTCGTGATCCCAATCAAATGCAAAGCGGGAGTGGACTTGGGCTTGCGATAGTCAAAGCTGTTGCTCACCAACACAGCAGCAGCGTATGCCTAAGTACGTCTGCAGAAGGCGGGCTCATGGTCACTGTTGACTTCCCAAAATTTAATTGAGGCTGAAAGCACAATCCCGCTCACCGGCCAGCGACGGGCTTTCACAAGAACTTGGAGTTGAAATTGAAATACGCGTTTCTGCCTGCGATGTTATTTTGCATAGTAACCAGCGGGTGCGCCATAACTGTCGATGAACTAAAGAGCAGGCAATCATCTTATGACGGCAGTGTCACTACCGAGACGGTGCCATCCGATACTTATCGCGTCTTAAGGAACATGGCAAGGCAGTGCCTGGAATACACGGCGCATCTGGGAAGCCCAGTCATCGTATTAAGCGAGTTCGACAGTGAGCGCAAAGAGGGCGAGATCAATCAAAAGCTCCTTGTGGACGGACTGTTGATTAACAATACGCTAATTGCGATAGAAAGCCATGATGGCAATAAATCTAAAATCAGCCTATATACGATCAAGAGCATCTTCAGTACCGGTATCAGGTCGCCAAAAATAAGCGATATAAAACGGTGGGCTGACGGCGAGAGAACCTGTTAACAAGACACGCGTGTTTCGTCCAGCGAACGCCTGTTCCCTTTGGTTGCGGCATTGTATCAATAGGGCGAGTGCCTGTTCGCGCCTTGCACTTCATCCCAAACGGAACTTGCTCGCACTCACGCCTATTGATGAAATGGGTTCTAGTCGAACACCGGGAAGACATCGCCGCCAAAGGCCGAACGAGCCATGATGAAGTATGTCAACGCACCAAACGGCTGACGATTTTCGTGCGAATCGGCGCCGCCTTCCAATGCGACCATGGAATTGAGCATGTTCGCATCCGCCTTTGCCTTGGCGAAAATCTTGGTATCCGGCAGCGCGAGACTGTAACCAGTCTCCGGCGTAGTTACCCTGTGATCGATTTCTTGCCCGCTGTCGGGATCGGTCGTCTTCTGTATGCTGAAGAAATTCAGGCCATGGCTATGCGCAGGCGCCTGCTTCGCTGACAGCGCGACATTGTTTACCCCGAACGTATCGCCCGTCTTTCGCGGCGTCAGCCCCGGTCCCGTACCCTGTCCGCAGGCAGCTCGCCCGGTCAGATTGGGTACACGGAACCGCGTCACGCCATCTCCGCCATAGCTGTTGCTGATCAGAGAAAACAGCGCTGTGTAATTACGGATATTCAATTCCGCCCCGTCGCAAGCCAACCACCCGGGGGGCGCATATTCGAAGCCGAAAATCTGGATTTCACCGATAAAAGCCATGCTCGCGATACTCCAATAAGGATGATCTTAGGATTGGGACGGGAAATATCCCTTGGCACAAATGCAGTAAGACAAGGTCAATGTGGGCATCGTGTTCTCGTGCGGAGCAGATTCCCCGCTAATGGATGTGGTCGTGTCATCCGTGGATGCCGATGCTGCAGTACCGATATTGCCCGGTGCAACATACATCCTGTCACCGACAGGACTACCTAGCAGGCTCTTTTCCGGTTTGGTCCCATCCGCGATATCGCGGCTGACAGAAAACGAATGGGTATGTGCGGGCATATGCGCCACCTTCAGCGCAACAGTCTCGCTACCACCTTTTGCGCCCAATGAACGATTGCTCAGGTTCCCGGCGTCGCTGCGGCCCTGGCCTTGATGCACCGGTACGCGCCCCCGCAGGTCGGGCAGGCCGAACGTTTGTCCACCGTCGCCGCCGTAGGTGGTGCTGATCAGCGCGAACAATTCCGGATATTCGTTGATCTCTCGGGCGCTGCCGTCGCACAGCAACCAGTCGGTGGGTGCCCGGTTGAAGGCAAACAAGCGAATTTCTCCAAGCGTGGGGCTAGGCATAGCGGATCATCCTGTCTGGAAAGTGGCGAGATGGAAGGAGGTTCAAGTGCGCGACGGGAAGATGCCATCGATCGCAATGCAAAAGCTGATTACCTGAAATGGCTGCATGTTTTCATGCCCGGTACGACTGCCTCGGTTGGCGACCGCATTGGCAGCCAACTGTACTCTGTTGGTATCGCCTGCGTGATAAAAATTGCCGCTGGGGCTGGTCGCGAGGACATTGCCAACTGGCGTACGCAAATCGCCGACGACGTCCTTGGACGCGCTGATGTCATGCGTATGCGTAGGCAACTGGTTCTCAGTGAGCGAGACCGCTTCGGCGCCACCCAGCGTACCGGTCGCATAAGGCAGTGGTTGCCAGGTGGAGTCATTTGATACGCCTGCACCCACGGGTGTTCTTCCGCGCAGGTCGGGCAAGGCGAAAGTAATCCTGCCATCGCCGCCGTAACGCGTTCCGAGCAGAGCGAATAAGGCCTGATAGCGGACTATGGGCAAGAGTTGACCATTGCATGGCAAGAATCCCTTCGGAGTAAAACCGAAGGACGTCATGATGATCTGACCCACGTAGTATTCGTCCATTCTCCATTCTCCCTGAGTCAGCAATGGCCACATTGCCATTGCACGTCTACGGTGCATCATTCGCGCCGAAAAACGCATCTGATAGTCGGCTGCAGTCGCTTGCGATATTCCAGGCAGTACGTTGACGCGTGCCATCACGTCTCGTCACGTCGTCGATGTTCTTTTTCTTCGGCCTGTGGCGGAAATCGTTAGAAATTTCGCAGAGCATATGGAGCGGAGATTGCTGCGTCAAGCGTAATAAAAAAATTAAATTTTTAATTAATTTTTTTCTCGAATTCCCCAAAAACTGAGACATACGGTCAAGCCCATTAAAAGAAAACGCATAGAATCGCGAGCGAAAATATGGGACGACAGCAAGCGCTGCACCGTAAAAAAATAATGGAGGGCGCATCGCCTTTCGGGGAGCATTCATGAATACCTTTCCGGTCTTTGCAATATGCAGCGACTGTGTCGCATCGTGAATCTTTGTTGATAGAAAACGCACGATCATCCAGGGGGATGCATGTTTCACAGTGACCGCGAGAACGGTGTACGCCAGATTCTTCAGGCGCCACGACATTGGTCGTGGCAGCGCAGATGCACGAGCTTACCTGCTGCACGTGCTGTGCTGAAGGCATGGGAGATGGTCGCGACACTGATCGCGGCAATTGTTCTGCTGTTGATGACAAGCTGGCTTGACCTGGCCCACGCCGCGCCGTCGCCTTGCGGGCCATTCAATGCAAACGTCGCCTCAGGCCAGCAAGTACAGATCACCTTCAACATCAACAATTGCTCGTTCGGGGGATGGAACGGCATCGTCAGCGGCCCCACCAACGGCAGCATCGTCGGGGATACTGTCAACGGCAACGGTAACGACTACATCACCTATTCCAATAATGGCAACGGTCAGCTTAGCGACACATTTACCGCCAATGACTCATCCAATCTGGTGATGACCTTCAACATCACCGTCGCTGCGCCGGTTTCGCCACTGGTCATCTCGCCGACGACATTGACTAACCCAACTGTCGTCCAGAGCTATTCGCAATCACTGAGCACTACCGGCGGCGTGGGGCCTTATACCTATGTCCTCAGTGCAGGCAGCTTGCCGGCTGGCTTGAGCCTGGGCTCGTCAGGCCAGTTCTCTGGTACCGCGACCGCGACGGGTACGTACAACTTCACCGTCAGGGTCACCGACGGATCGGCGACACCCAATGTCCTCACCAAGCAGTACCAGATGATCGTCGGCAGTGCGACCTTGAGCACGGCACCGGGGGCGCTTCCCAATGGCATGGTCAACACGGCGTACTCGCAGCAGCTGACCACCACGGGCGGTATCTCACCGTATGCGTACACCGTCAGTAGCGGCTTTGCTCTGCCGTCGGGCCTATCAATCAGTTCCACCGGCTTGATTTCGGGTACGCCGGCAGCGGGAACCGCTGGTACCTACTCGGTCAGATTCGAGGTCACCGACAGCACCAGCGGAACGCCAGCATTCACCTTTGCGCCTTACACGCTGGTGATCGATCCAGCGCCACCGCCGCCGGTGGCCGGACCGGTTTCTATGACGGTGGCCTACAACAGCAGCGCCAATTCACAATTGCTGCCCATTACCGGCGTCGTGAATTCGGTCGCAATTGCGTCGGGTCCGCAACATGGCACCATCGGTAGCATCTCCGGCTCGACGATTCAGTACACGCCTACGCCTGGCTACAACGGTACGGACTCGTTCACTTATACAGCGACCAATGCCGGTGGCACCTCGGCGGCCGCCACTGTCAGCATTACCGTATCACCGCCCACGGTCGTGGTCGCGCCAAGCGGCACCGCGCTGCAGGCCATCGCCGGATCTGCCTTCAGTCAGACCTTCAATGCCAGTGGAGGTACGGGGCCGTATGCCTATAGTCTCACCGGCACCTTGCCGTCCGGGCTAAGCTTCAGTTCCGCTACGGCGACGATCTCTGGTACGCCAACCCAGGCCAACACGTTCAATTTCACGATCACTGCGACCGATAGTTCCACCGGTACGGCTGCCACCGGAACACGCAGTTACACGTTGACTGTAGCGGCACCGACAATCACGCTATCGCAAGCGGCTGCAACGCTGGAGCGAGGCGTACTAGCCAGCGGGCAGATCAGCGCCACCGGCGGCAGTTCGCCTTATTCGTATGCGGTGACAAGCGGCGCACTGCCGGCGGGCATGAGCCTGATAAGCGCTACGGGCGTCATCTTCGGCACGCCAACGACAGCCGGATCGTATTCATTCACCATCACCGCCACCGACATCAACAATTTCACTGGCCAGCAGGCATTTAGTGGCACGGTCGGCGCGGGTGCGCCGATCGCCGCCTCTTCATCGGCCAATGCGGCTTACAACAATGGTTCAGTGAACACGTCGATTGCGCTGTCGCTCAGCGGCGGTACCCCGACATCGCTGTCGGTACTATCGCCGCCAGCGCATGGCACGGTCACGGCAGTCGGCGTCGGTTCATTCACGTATACGCCGACCGTGGGTTATGCCGGCCCCGACGCCTTCTCCTACAACGCCAGCAATGCTGTCGGCGATTCTGCGACCGCCACGGTATCCATCACCGTGGCATCGCCACTGCTGGCCTTGGCGCCATCTGCAAGCACCCTGTCTGGAGCGGTCGGTACTGCGTTTTCGCAGACATTCACTGCCAGCGGCGGCGTGCCGACCTACGTGTTTTCCCAGACAGGCAATCTTCCCGCAGGCCTGAGTTTCAACGCAGGGACGGCAAGCTTGTCCGGCACACCGACACAGAGCGGATCGTTCAACTTCACCATCGCAGTCGTGAACGACGGCTCGACCGGGCCGAATACGCCCTTCACCACGTCCCGCACGTACACGCTGACGATCAGCGTCCCTACGCTCACTCTGACGCCTGCGTCGCTGACACAACCCGAAGCCGGTATCGCGTTGAGCCAGCAGTTTTCCACCGCCGGCGGTATCTCGCCCTACAGCTATGCCGTCACCGGCGGAGCCTTGCCGGCAGGATTGAATCTGTCGGGGACGGGACTTCTCAGCGGTACGCCAACTGTCGTCGGCGCTTACAATTTCTCGATAACCTCTACCGACAACGCTGGCTTTAGCAGCACGGTGCAATACACCGGCAACATCGGTGCCGGCAAGCCGGTCACGGCCAACAGCACCGCCACGGTCGCCTATGGCAGCAGCGGTAACGGCATCACGCCCACGATCACGGGTGGTGCGCCCATATCGCTGACGGTGACGACTGCCGCAGTGCATGGCACCGTGACAACCAATGGAGCCGCGGCGTTCACCTATACGCCGGTTGCTGGCTACAGCGGCGTGGACACATTCAGCTATAGCGCCACCAATGCTGTCGGCACCTCGTCGGTGGCCACCGTGACCATCACCGTCGGTGCACCTACTATCGTCATCACTGCATCAACCTCGTGGAGCGCGACACAGGGAGCGGGTTATGCCCAGACGCTCACCTGGAGCGGCGGCGCCGCACCGTACAGCGCCATCAGCATCACCGGTTTGCCTGCCGGGCTGACCTACACGACCGGTGCAAGCAGCGCGACGATCTCCGGCACGCCGACACAGAGCGGCAGTTTCTCGGTGACAGCGACGGCAACCGACAGCAGCACGCCTACGCCAGTGGTCAAAGCCCAGACATTCACTCTGAATGTGGGCTACGGCGTTCCCGTGGGCCTCGCCGATACGGCCAATACCAATGCCAACCAGGCGGTGACGATACCGGTCACAGCCAACGATACGGGCGTCATCACCAGCGTAGCCGTTGCTACGATGGCTGCGCACGGAACGCTGGCGATCAGCGGCTTGAACATCATTTACACGCCGGCCACCAATTATTTCGGCAGCGACAGTTTCACTTATGTCGCCACCGGCCCAGGCGGCAGCACGGCGGCAACGACAGTGACCCTCACGGTGGCGGCGCTGGCAGTGCCGACCTCTGCACCGCAAAGCGCCAGCGTGCAGTCTGGTCAGTCGGTGACGCTGCATGTCGGTGCTGCCGCCGCCAACGGCCCGATTACTGCCGTGGCGCTTGTCGGCGCACCGGCCACCGGCAGTGTCGCCATCAGCGGCACCGATATCATCTACACCGCCGCGAACGGGTTCGGCGGCAATGTGCAGTTCACCTACACCTTGTCGAATGCCTTCGGCACTTCCCTCCCCGTCACGGCCACGATCACGGTGGGCCTCATCCCGGTTGCCGCGAATCAAAGCGCATCCGGTGCTGCCGGTGCCACGGTGCTTGTCAATCTGACGAACGGAGCGAGCGGCGGTCCCTTCACCGGTGCCACCGCCGGCGCAGTCAATCCCGCAGCGGCAGGCAATGCAAGCATCGTCACCGGCGGCGCGGGCGTGTATCGCATGAGCTTCACTCCAGCCGCAGCCTTCTCAGGCGTCGCGACGATCGCCTATACCCTTGCCAACGCGTCGGGTTCGTCCACAGCAGCTATCGTCACCATTACCATCGCTGCCCGCACCAACGCCGCCACCGACACGCAGGTCAAAGGGCTGGTCGCGTCCCACGGTCAGAGTGCAAGCCGGTTCGCCACGGCGCAGCTGGGCAACTTCAGTCGCCGCCTGGAAAGCCTGCACGGCGACGGCTGGGCACGTTCCACTTTCGGCCTGGGATTGGCGCAGCGCGCGGCACCGGCTAAACCATTGCTAGCGCAATGGAGTGATGATGAAGCCGATCGCGTTGTCGGTTCACCCTTGCAATCCGGCATGCGCAAGATGAGTTGGCCACAACCGGGGCAGACGGATCAGCAAAGACCGCAGGCCAGGTTGGCCGCAGCGCAAGGGCAGGATGATGCCAATCTGCCCGATCTACCGTCCCATAACGATGCCAGCGGCGCGCGGCAAGAGCTGTCGCTATGGATCGCCGGCACCATCGACTTCGGTCAGCGCAATGCAAGTGGCCAGCAAGAGGGATTCCGCTTCACCACCAATGGCATCAGCATGGGGGCCGACTACCGCGTTAGTGACCAGCTCACTATCGGTGCCGGCGCCGGCTACAGTCGTGATCGTAGTGACATCGGCGACAACGGTAGCAAAAGCATCGGCCAGAGCATGATGGCAGCGCTTTATGGCAGTGTGAGGCCGACCCCCAATATCTTCATCGACGGCATGTTCGGCTATGGCGTGCTGAACTTCGACTCGACGCGCTATGTCACTGATGACGGCAGTTTCGCAACTGGCCAGCGCGGCGGTCGCCAAACATTTGTGGCGCTCTCGAGCGGTTATGAATTCCATGGCGCGAACTGGATGCTCTCGCCCTACGGCAAAGTCGATATGGCAAGCACCACGCTGGCGCAGTACACCGAAACCGCCGTGGGCAACAATGCGTTGACGTATTTCCGACAACGTGTGCGCAGCAGCAGCGGCACGCTGGGACTTCGCACCGAAGGGCAGTATCTGAGCCGCGCGGGAATGTGGGTGCCGCGCGCGCGGATTGAATATCGCCGTCAGTTTTCAGGTGCCAGCGAAGCGGGTATTTCCTATGCCGATCTGGCGTCTTCGGGACCGGCATACGTGATCCGTTCCGAGGACAGCTTAACCGGCAATTGGACCGCTGGCGTCGGTATGCGCTTGATGATGACCAATGGCATGTCGCTGATGTTCGATTACAGCAGCAACCTGAACGTGGGGCAGGGACGCTATTCCTCGATCCTGTTGGGAATCAACGTGCCGTTGCGTTGATCCCTCTTGCAGAGGTGACCATCACGCAGGAAAGTCTCGCCTGCCTTGCACTACTGGTGATTTTTCTCTAAATTCGCCCTGAGGCATGAGACTTTGACGTTTTTCCCGGGGGGGGAGTTGGCAAAACACTACACAAAGCACGTCAACCATGTGATTCAAGGGAAACACACCCGCTATGCGCTTCCGACCAATTCGGACGGCACGGAAACGGCGTTGATACTGCACCAGCATTTCACCGTTAGCGCTGAATCCCGCGTGCTACAGGCGCGGGCGTGGTCCGACTACGTCAGCCGCATCCTTGACACGCCCGTCTCCCGCGCCCAGACGCTATCGGGGTTTTATGGTGAAATCGACAGCTATGTCCTCAAAAACATGGTTTATCTTGATAGCCGTACCGATCCCTTGCAGCAGGCGCGAACCAACGCCAGGATATCCACGGACAACGTCCGCGATTTCGTTTTCCATATTGCCGTGGACGGCATCATGGAAACGGTGACTGCTTCCCCCCGCCACGGCGCGGCCGCACAGTTTGCACCGGGTGTGCTGGCCCTGGACATGGGGCAAACCATGCGGATGCACCGCCCCACTCGGGCGCGTGTGCTGGCATTTTTCGTTCCGCGCCATAGGGTGGCCTCCGTTATTAGCGACCCCGAATCGCTTCACGGGAGAGTCTTGTCCTATGCGTCGCCTCTGGGGCAGTTGATCAAGGCACAAGTAAAACACCTGACACTGCATCTGCGGCATCTGGACCCAAGCAGTGCGCAAGATTCCATCAGCCTTTGTCTAGATCTCATCCTGTCGGCCTTCTCTAAGCAAAGCCGTCTCGACGAGGGGGCTCGTGCTGTCACCCGACAAGCACTGATGGCATGCGTGAAGCGCCATATCATCGAAAATCTGCATCAGGCGGATTTTAGTGCGATGACGGTCCTGCACGCTTTTCCGCAAGTGTCTCGGCCCACTCTCTATCGGATGTTTGAACAGGAAGGCGGCCTTGCGGCCTACGTCCGTAACTGCCGGCTTTGGGGGGCGGCCAAGGAATTGGTCGAGCTGCCGCAAGTTCCTGTGGCTGAGATCGCCTATGGATTTGGCTTCGGCAGCGCGTCAGACTTCTCGCGTGCCTTCAAGCGCAACTACGACGTATCCCCTTTGGATTTCCGTGCGGCTGGTGAACATTGGCTGCGGTGATGTCGCGCCACTCGCTTATTAGAACCCGTTTAGAACCCGTTTAGAACCCGTTTAGAACCCGTTTAGAACCCGTTTAGAACCCATTTCATAAATAGGCAATCACGCCTATTTATGAAATGGGTTCTAGTCAGCGTTGATGTTCTCGCAGATTTGACCATTGCCTGCTGAAAGCAGCTCACCTTTTCCACGCAAATCAACCTAAAGTCCACGCCGGCCATCCTCGATGTGCTGTGGCTGTCAGACTTTCGTCAGGAAACTTTTCCTGCATAGCGGCATACTGGCGGGTTCGTCAGACTCTGCACCCAATGTTCAAGCGCTATGGAAAAGATCATCGTCTATGTCATCCCCGTCTTCCTGTTGTTGATGGCTGTGGAATTCGGCTATGGCTGCCTGCGCCGGCGCAATACCTATCGGCTGGCCGACTCGCTGGCCAGTCTGTCGCAGGGCGTGATCGGTCAGTTGGTGGCGTTGGTAAGCCAGATCTTCCAGGTCGGACTGTATTCCCTGGCCTACCGGGTGTTCGCCGTTTTCCCTGCGGCGCGATTCTGGCATGGTGCGCTGGGCTGGATTTCGGCCATCATCCTGTTCGATTTCTTCGATTACTGGCTGCACCGCTTCGGTCATGAGAATGCGCTGGGCTGGGCGGCGCACGCTGTGCATCATCAGAGCCAGCAGTTCAACTTCTCTACCGCGCTGCGCCAGGAGAGCGCCGTGGTACTGCTAGGCTGGATATTCTATTTGCCCATGGCGATCCTGGGCGTAGAGCCGGAACAGTTCGGGATTGCGGGACTGATCGTGCTGGTCTATCAGTTCTGGATCCACACCGAGCATGTCGGCAAGCTGGGCTGGTTTGATCGGGTGTTTTCGTCGCCCTCCAATCATCGCGTACACCACGCTGTGAACGACCAGTACCTCGACAAGAACTATGGAGGCATGCTGGTGATCTGGGACCGCATGTTCGGCACCTTCGCCGAGGAAAAAGAACCGGTGGTCTATGGTACCCGCACCCCATTGAACAGCTGGGATCCGCTATGGGCGATCTTCTCCGGCTACCAGCAGTTGCTGCAAAGCGCCGCTCAGATGCCACGCTGGCAGGACAAGCTGAAAATCTGCATCAAGGCGCCAGGCTGGCGTCCACCCGGCATGGCGGCGTCTGCACCGTTCGATCTTGAGGCCGCGCGCCGGTGCTATGACACGCAGTTGCCGAAGCTGGCGCGATGGATCTCGGGCTTGCAGTTCCTGGTGCTGCTGGCGGGGGCCTCGGCGCTGCTATGGCTGGCAGATGGACAGTCTTATCTGCAACTGCTGGCAACCAGCGCTAGCCTGCTGGCTGGCTTCTGGGCGCTGGGCGCTTTTATGGAGCGTCGCCTCAGTGGCGCGCTGATGCTGGCCATTGACGTTGTCGCAGCTGCCGTGCTGACCTATGTGCTCATGACGACATGAATTTCTTGTGTCTGCGAGATTGACCAAACAGGTCCTCTTTCCCATCGCCCACTCCGGAAAGGATAGGCGACTAAGGATGAGCAATTAAGGATGAGCGATTAAGGATGAGCAATTCAAACGAATAAGCAAATCGCGAAAATATGGTTGGCATTCCTCAGCCAATGACTATGATGTGCCGTTTGTCATAACCGATGCCATCATGAAGTCACGTCTCTGCCTCGTATCCCGTCTGCGTCAATTTGCCCTCGTCCTGTCCACGCTGGCGCTCATGCCCTGCGCTGCGTTCGCTGCCGATCCCGCTCATCCCACGCTACGGCTGGGCGCGACTTCCGGTCCTTATACCGACCAGCTGCGCTATGGCATCGTGCCGGTGCTGGAAAAGCAGGGCTACAAGGTCAAGATCGTGGAGTTCTCCGACTACGTGCGTCCTAACATGGCCCTGGCCGATGGCGATATCGATGCCAACCTGTTCCAGCACGAGACCTACCTCAAGCGCTTTGCGCAGGATCACCAGTTGAAGCTCTCCGAGGTGATCAAGGTGCCGACCGCGCCCATTGGCATCTACAGCAAGCGCCACAAGTCGCTGGCCGAGGTCAGGCCGGGTGCTACCGTAGCCCTGCCGAACGACGCCACCAACATGGCGCGTGCGCTGGGCGTGCTGCAGGAAATCGGCTGGATCAAGATCAATGAGCAGGCCAATCCGACTCGCGTGTCCGAACGCGATATCACCAGTAATATCAAGCAGATCAAGCTGGTGGCGCTGGAAGCTGCACAGATGCCGCGCGCGCTGGAGGATGTGGATTTCGCCTTCGTCAACGGGGCTTTTGCGATTGCCTCTGGCCTGAAGCTGACCCAGGCGTTGCACCTGGCCAGCGTGCCGGATCCCTTCCTGATGGTACTGGCGGTGCGTACCAGTGATCTTGACAAGCCCTTCGTCAAGGATCTGCGTGAGGCCTTCCAATCGGCGGCCTACCGCAAGACGCTCGATGAGCGCTTCGAGGGTTATGTACGTCCAGCCTATCTGAAATAAGCTAAAAGAAACGGGGACCGTACTGGCGGTCCCCGTTGTCCATCATCCATCATCCATCGTTCATCCGCTGTCTCTCTCTTGGTCGGCTTCAGCCCAGTCGCGCCGGACTCAATGCGGCGGCATCCACGCCGAACCGCGCAATATGCGCCGGCACTGGTTCGCCGAGTACCAGCGCAGCATAGCTCTCGCCGGCAGCCGGTGCTGACTGGATGCCATAGCCCCCCTGGCCGGCAGCCCAGAAGAAGCCGGGCAACTGGCGGTCATACCCTCCCACGAAACTCCCGTCCTCCACGAAGGATCGCAGGCCCGCCCAGACGTGCGCGGGGCGGCGGATTTCCAGTGTGGTGCCATTCTGGATATGGTCGATGGCAATGGCGATGTCCAGTTCCTCGGCCTGCACATCCTGCGGCAAAACGGGATCGGCATTGGCTGGCGATCCCAGCAGCAGGCCGGCGTCGGGCTTGATGTAGAAGGATTCATCGACCGGCATGAACATCGGCCAATGCTCGCTGCCGGGTGGCGCTGCAAATGTGAAGGCTGAGCGGCGCTTGGGTTGCAGGCCGATCGGCGCGGCGCCGGCCAGGCGGCCGATTTCGTCGGCCCAGGCACCGGCGGCGTTGATGATCACGCCGCCCAGCAATTCACCCTGGCTGGTGCGCACGCGCCAGGTCTGGCTGAGCTCCTCGCGCGTGATGGCTTGCACCTCGGCATGGCAGAGCAGGCGCGCACCGGCCGCCCGCGCACCGCGCAGGAAGCCCTGATGCAGAGCGTGCACGTCGATGTCGCTGGCGTCTTCTTCATAGACCGCGCCGATCAGGTCGTCATCGCGCAGCACCGGTACCATGGCACGGGTCTGCTGAGCATCCAGGCGCTGCACCTTGTCGGAGACGGAGCGCACCAGGGCTTCGTGTGCTTCTAGCTGGGCGCGCTGCGCCGAGCTGGCGTAGAACAAGGCCCCGCGCGGGGTGAGCAGCGGATGTTCGGCGAATCCTTCTGGCGGATGATCGAAGAAGGCGCGGCTGGCGCAAGTCAGCGCTCGCACCTGCGGCGGTCCATAGCTTTCCATGTAAAGCGCGGCCGAGCGGCCAGTGCTGTGATAGCCCGGCTGCGATTCGCGCTCCACCAGCAGCACGCTGCCGTGTTGCGCCAGCCAGTAAGCAATGGACGCGCCGGCAATGCCAGCGCCGATGATGAGGTAGTCGGCGCGCGTGTGGTCACTCATGTGCAAGCTCCTGCAGGGGATCAGACGGCGGCCACGACAGCGACCTCGACATCCAGCCCCGGCAGCATCAGCAGTGCCTGCACGCAGGCCCGGGTGGGCGCATGGCCGGCGGGTACCCAGGCTTCCCATGCGGTATTGAAGGCGGCGAAGTGGTCGGGACTGGACAGCCAGACATTGGCCGAAACGATCTGCTCGCGCCCGATGCCCTGGGCCTGCAATTGCGCGTCGATCTTGGCCAGCACCTCGGCGGCCTGCTGTGGGATGGGTGCGCCGGCATGGTCCGGCACCTGGCCGGAGACGAAGGCAAAGCCATTGGCGATGACCAGCTGGCTCATGCGGGCATTGGTGTTGAAGCGTTGAATCGTGTTCATGGTGATCGGCAGGAATTCTTTAGGTTAAAAAATATAAACAATATAAATCGATCAGACGGCTGGCCCGCCTGCCTGCGCCGCAGCCTGACCTTGCAGTAGCGGCGGATCGGTGACGATCGAAGTGAGCGGGGCATGCACTGTCTTGAGCTGCGCCAGGTCAGGACGTGGACGGCGCAGTGCTTCGTTGCCGGCAAACGCCTGCTCCAGCGCGGCGGCGCAGGCCAGCACGCGGACATCGCCACGGAATGGGCCGGTCACTTGCAGGCCGAATGGCATGCCGCGATGGTCGCGTCCGCAAGGCAGTGAAATGGCCGGATTGGTCGCCAGCGTGACCACATAGGTCAGGGCCAGCCAGCGATAGTAGTTCTCCAGCGCCACGCCATTGACCTCCTTCAGGTATAGCTCGCTCCAGGGGAAGGGCGAGACTGGCGTGGTGGGCGAGAGGATCAGGTCATAGCGCTCATAGAGCTGCTGGAAACGGCGGAAGATGCGGGTCTGTTCGCTCTGCGCCCAGGCGCAGTCGAGCAGGCTCATGGCTGCGCCCATCTCGTAGTTGGCGCGCGTGTTCGGTCCCAGCGAGGAGGGATCACGCCGGTAGGCGGCTTCGAAGCCGGCCACGAAGGCCTCGGCCCGGATTACGTCGAAGGCGCGATGCGCTTCGCCCATGTCCACCTCCACTGGCTCGCAGAGTTTGACGTAAGGGGCGATGGCGGCCATCTTGTCGCGAAACACCTGGCGGATGCCGTTATCGACGTCGCAGACGCCGAAGTCCTCCGTATAACCGATACGCAGTTGCGCCAGATCCACCGGCGGCAAGCTGGCAAATTCGCTGTCGCTGACCGCATAGCCGAGCGGGTCGCTGGCGTGCAGGCCCACGGTGGCGCGCAGTTGCAGGACGGTGTCGGCGACATCGCGTCCCATCGGGCCGACCACCGAGATCGGCGTCCAGCCCAGCAGCTTGCGTTCGCTGGGCACCAGTCCCGGGGAAGGGCGAAAACCCACCACGCCGCATTTGGCGGCAGGAATGCGCAGCGAGCCACCGGTATCGGAGCCCGAACACAGCGGCAACAGATCGGTCGCCAGCGCCGCCGCCGAACCGCCCGAGGAGCCGCCCGCATTGAGCAGGGGATTGAAGGGATTGCCGGTGGCGCCCCAGACGGCGTTGCGGCTATTGGCCCCGGCGCCCATTTCCGGCACATTGGTCTTGCCGGCCACGATGGCGCCGGCTGTGCGCAGCCGCGCCACCAGCGCATTGTCTCGGGTCGGCACATTGCCGCGATAGAGCGGCGAGCCATAGGTGGTGAGCAGGCCTTCGGTTTCTTCCAGGTCCTTGATGCCGATCGGCAGGCCATGCAGCAGGCCCAGCGGCTTGCCATCGATGACGGCCTGCTCAGCCACGCGCGCCTCGCTGCGTGCGCGCTCGAAGCAGGTGGCGGTCACTGCGTTGATGTGCGGGTTGATGTCTTCGATGCGGCTGATGCAGGCTTCCAGCAGTTCGACCGGAGAGAGTTGTTTGCTGCCTATCAGTTGCCGCAGTTCGACGGCGCTTTTTTCGACGATATTGTCTTGCATGAAGAGTCCTTGTGATGAATCAGGCGAGCTGCATCTGGCCGCCGCTCTTGTGGGTGCGAATGAACAGACTCACCAGCACCGAGAAGACGGCCGCGCCGATGAGGAAGCTGAAGGCGTAGTCATAGTTGGCGAAGGCGCTGACCAGGAAGCCGATCACCAGCGGTGAGATGAAGCCTGCCAGTTGGCCACCCAGGTTGACCATGCCCACGCCGCTGCCGACCAGTTGCGCCTGCAGCATCTTGGTGGGCAGTGCGATGCAGGTGGCCAGCACGAAGGACTTGAAGAAATAGGCTAGGCATTGCCAGGCGATCACGCCCTCGACGCTGACTGCGGTGTACATGCAATAGACGAACACGGCTGTCAGCAGGGAGCTGCCGATGAGCAGCAGATTTTCGCGGCCATCGAAGAAGCGCACCATCACCCAGCCGCCGATGGCGGTGGACAGGCCTGCCATGATGTAGGGCAGCGGCAGCAGCAGACCCACCGCTTTCAGGTTCAGGCCGCGCACCGTCATCAGGTAGGTCGGCATCCAGGTATCGAGGCCCTTGTTGATGATGGACAGGCCGAACCACACCGCCACGATCTGCCACATCAGCGGCATCTTCATCAGCGCCACGAAGGCCTGCTTGTTGATCGCGCCCGCGCCGCCTGCGCCCTGGCGCACTGGCCTTACGCAGAACCAGTACAGCAGGGCGAACACGACGCCCGCGATGCCGATGTAATGGAATACTGCGCGCCAGCCGTAATGCAGGATCAGCGGCGCGATCAGCAGTGGCGCCAGCATGCTGCCGATATAGTTGGATGACATGAGCAGCGAGGACATCTTGGGACGCTCCTCGCGGCTGAAGTTCTCGGCCACGCCCTTGACGCTGGCGGCGGGGAACGCGCCTTCGCCCACGCCGAAGATAAAGCGGATCAGCACCAGGCTGGTGACCGACCAGGCCATGCCGGTGATGCCGGTAAAGAGCGACCATAACAGGATGGAAATGACGATCACAGGACGCGACCCGTAGCGATCGGCCAGCCAGCCGCCAGGCAGCTGCAGCAATGAATAGCCGAGGAAGAAGCTCGACAGCAGGATGCCCAGGTCGGAGGGCTTCAGATGGAATTCGCTGGCGATCTGCGTGGCCGCGAAAGTGATCGCGGCGCGATCGATGTAGGAGACGCACCAGCCCAGATAAAGCAAGGCCAGCACCAGGTATTTGTACTTCCCCTTACTTACCGCAGCATCCATGAAGCCATTCCTTCCGGTGCGACGACGGGCCTGCCCCGCCGATTCGTTGACCGATCCTAAGCCCGGGCATGGTTTGCAGGAAGTAGAAGTTTTCGAATAAGTCGTTGCCGAATCGGCAAACCATTTTCTGGCCACCGCAGCGGCGGGATGCCATGACGAGGTCGCGCAGGAGTTCTACAATGCTGTCATGTCCACCATCCACACCCGCGTGCTGCAGGAGACTGCGGTGCGTTATTTTCTAGAGGTCGTGCGGCGCGGTTCCATCACCGAGGCGGCCAATACGCTCAACGTGGCTTCGTCTGCGATCAGTCGCCAGATCGCGCGGCTCGAAGCGGAACTGGATACGCCCCTGTTCGAACGCGTCGCACGCGGTATGCGTCCCAATGCCGCTGGCGAGCTGCTGGCCGCGCATGCCCTGCGCATGCAGCTGGAGGCCGAGCGCATCGGCAATGAACTGGCGGCGCTCAAGGGATTGCGGCGCGGTGAGGTCAAGCTGGCCTGCACCGAAGGTTTCGCGCTGGAGTTCGTGCCAGCTGCCATCGAGCAGTTCTGCCGTCAGCACAAAGGCATCCGCTTCCAGCTCTCGGTGGGCAACGCGGCACACGTGGCCCAGCAGATACGCGAAGGCGCGGTCGATCTGGGCCTGACCTTCACCATGGCACCTGATCCCGACATCAAGGTCGAGTTCGCCCAGCGCGCACCCATCATGGCGATCATGCATCCGGAGCACGAGCTGGCCCATCGCAAGCAAGTCAGCCTGTCCGAACTGGCGCCCTATCCGCTGGCCATGCCAAAGAAGACCATCACCATGCGCCGCCTCATCGACGCCTGCTGCAGCCGCCGCAATGTCTTGCTGGAGCCCACGCTGGCGGCAGATTCGATCAGCGCGCTGCTGTGCTTCGTGATAGCCGGTCAGGGCATCGGTTTTTCCGCTGCCTTGCCGGTCCGCAGGCTGGTGCGAGAAGGCAAGCTGGCGGCGCTTCCCATCCGCGACAAGGATATGAATACGCTGCAGATGGAGATCCAGTCGCTGGCCGGGCGCACCTTGCCTGATGCGGCAAGGGCTTTTCTCAATGCCCTCATTGCGCGCGCAGCGGGACGGCATTGATGGCTTGGAGGTGTCGCCGTCGCGCTCTGCGATCCCGTACCGGTCCAGATCGGGGAATGCGCATGGGCGCTTGTGATACCGTCATGGCTCGGGTGATCCCAGGGACGGATCCATCCCTGTTGACTATTCAATGAGAACCCATTTCATAAACAGGCACTCACGCCTAGTTATGAAATGGGTTCTAGTAAAGAACGGCTGCCCTGTGCGGCAGAAAGTTTCGCATGAGGATTCTACTTACGGGGGCATCGGGGCAGCTGGGGCAGGTATTGCTGCCCATGCTGGCGCGACATGGCGAGCTGCTGGCCCCTTCCAGTCGTGAACTCGATCTTGCTGACCGGCAGGCGCTGCAGTCTTTTGTGCAGCAGGCGCGTCCGGGCTTGATCGTCAATGCCGCTGCCTATACCGCGGTGGACAAGGCCGAGTCCGATGTGGCCCGGGCGGAGGCGATCAACGCCGTTGCTCCCATGATCCTGGCGCAGCAAGCGCAGATGCTGGGCGCGCCGTTGGTGCATTTTTCAACTGATTATGTCTTCGACGGAAAGTCGGAGCGGCCCTACGTCGAGACCGATCCTACCGGTCCGCTCAACGTCTATGGCCGCACGAAACTGGCGGGCGAACAGGGCATCGCTGATCACTGTGATGCCTACTGGATATTGCGTACCAGTTGGGTGTATGGACTTTACGGCACAAACTTCCTCAAGACGATGTGGCGTCTCGCAGGTGAGCGCGAATATCTGAGCGTCGTGGACGACCAGATCGGCGCTCCTACCTGGACTCATACCATTGCCGATGCCCTCGTGTGCATGCTGGCACATGGCGCGGATGCACAGCAGAGCGTGCGTGATACCACCGGCCTTTATCATCTGAGCGCCGGTGGCGCCACATCCTGGCATGGATTCGCGCAACGGATTCTGCAATTGCTGCGCGCGCAGGGCCGGACAGCGCTGCTGGACCCGGCCCTGGTGCGGCCGATCGCCAGCGACGCCTATCCAGCCATCGCGCAGCGGCCGCGCAATTCGCGGCTCGATACCGGCTTGCTGAGGCGGACGTTTTCTCTTTCCCTGCCGACCTGGGAAGACGCCTTGGAGCGCTGCCTGCACGCACCATCGCTGCGGGACGGGCAGGGTCAGGCGTCGGGCATGCCGACGCCTGACCTATAGGAACGGAGTAGCCGTCCCCAGAGCCTGCGGAAGGCTTACTTGCTCGCCGCCACTGCTTCCAGGATCACCTTGGCCACTTCAGCCGGACGCGATTGCTGCGGCACGTGGCTGGTCGGCAGTTCGGTGGTCTTGGCGTTGATCTGCTTGGCGAAGGCGCGCT
>Ga0160495_100266_pt1 | contig 42126 bp, 35 predicted proteins | sample DID4MG_4_FD_108251 | JGI IMG/M metagenome (GOLD analysis project Ga0160495, IMG submission 108251) | Enriched soil microbial communities from UW Madison campus, WI, USA - DID2933_E24_FP4 MG | ecosystem: Environmental > Terrestrial > Soil > Unclassified | place: USA: Madison, Wisconsin | collected... | reverse complement strand
GTTCTTCTCGATGCGCAGGGTATTGACGATGCCTTCCAGTTCAGTCTGGTACTGCATCACGCCGCCGAAGAACTGCGCCTGGGCGATCTCGTTCTTGCCGGCCAGCTTGAACTTGGCGGTGGCGTCGATGGCGCCGAAATAGTTATCGAGGCTTTCCTTGGCCTGCTCAATCAGTCCGCGCTGGGCCACGCCCTCGGCCTGCTGGGCCTGCACCGCCAGCGCCTTTTCCAGCACGGCCTTCTTGTCGGCCAACTTTTCGTTTTCTTGCGCCACCAGTTGGTTGTCGCTCTCGGTGACCATCACCATGGCCGCCAACTGCACATCCTTCAGTTGCCCCATCAAGTCGGCCGACGCCAGCACGCTCGGCATGACGCCCTCGGTGACCGAACGCACCTCGACGGCGCTGCTGCGGGACTGGTACATCGCATAACCGCCGATACCGGCGATGGCGATGAAGGTAAGTATCACCAGTAACGTGATACGCATGCGGATGGTCATGGAATTCCCCTTGGGTTGGCGGTATCCGGCGCTGGTTCACGTTCTTCCCGGGAACGTGAACAAATGGTCAGCCGGTCTGGATGCGGGGCGAATTGTTGCACTCAAGTATTACTGCTGCGTGACAATCCGTGACTGTTCCCATGCGGAAAATCAGGGGCTCGCATTTCCATGTTTTCAGTGCTTTTCAGCCCTCCGGAACATGCAGGTGGCGACAGCATCTTCCTACATCAGCTTGCGGGGCTGTCCAGATGCGTCCGTAACGACTCGCTGCCTGCTTCGACCTGGCCGCGATTGCTGGTGGATTGCGCATGCCGAGCGCCTCCGTCTGCTCATCGATGCCGCTGATTACTTCAGCGCACTGCGCCAGGCGATGGTCAAGACCAGACACAGCCTCTACATCCTGGGCTGGGACATCGACAGCCGCATCGTGCTCGCGCCCGCAGGCTGCGACGACGGTCTGCCGGCGCAACTGGGCGACCTGATGCATGCGCTGACGCAGCGCCAGCGACTGGGCGCATCACATCACCAGAAGATCGTGATCATCGATGGGGGTGTCTCAGAAACCGGAAAATAAAGCGCGCTAAGCGTGCGATGAGGCTGGCACCCAGCGTTCTGCGCTGGCCTGGGTGGCTTCGGAGCATCTGCCGCTGGCAGCGCATATTGCGGGATGAGGATGCGCCGACGAGCTGTCAGCGGTGGCGCTTGTCGCTCCACAGTTTCACCGCCAGCGCGCCCCAGATCAGCAGAAACAGCGTGTTGCCTGGCAGCCAGATCATCTGGGTCCAGACATAGTCGCTCACCCAGAAAGCGAGCGTGTCGCGGCAGCCGCAGACCCGGTCTGCATACAGCCATTCGGCACCGCTGCGAGCGGCCGCAAACTGCAGCCACAGAAAAGTCAACAGCAACGGGATGCCCACCACGCCAGCCAGGCAACAGCGTCGCATCTGCCGGTGGCGGCGACATCTCTTGCGCAAGCCGCCCTGCGGCTGCTCGCCTGCGCTGCCTGTGCATCCCTGCACCGCTTTGCTGTGCATATTTCCCCCTTGCACTTGGATTTGTTTGCCCCTGGATTGCCGCACTGCCGTCATGACGACGCCCAAGTGCAGAACGACAACCACTGCCCATCCTCCCTCACGGGAAAAGGGGCCTTTCTGATTGGATCAACGCAAGGTATGGAAGGCAAGACGCCTGCGCTCGCGCAGGCGACAGGAAGGGCACGGACATGCAGCTCGCATTTTGCCGAGCAAAAGCAGATGCGCGCCAGACGGCAAATGCCGTTTTGAAGACAAACGAAAGCCTCCCCAGACCGATACGATACGTTTCGTCTCGGATTCTAGGTGCAAATTATTTCATACTCAACAAAATTTACGATTGTTGGCTCGAAATTTTACGGTGCGTCAATTAATGTTGGCAGCGTGATGCTCCCCAGCACCAGTTTCAGTTGGGCCTGAACCTGGCGCTCGTCAATGTCGCCCTGACCGGTCAGGAGCCGCTGCAGCAAGGGGGCATACAGCAGATCGAAGACCAGGCTCAGGTCGGCGTCATCCCTGAACTCGCCGCGTTGGGCAGCACGGCGCAATACACTCACCAGCGCCAGACGGCGCGGTTCCAGATAATTGTCGTTGAAGATGCGCTTGCTCTCCGGCTCGAACTGCGCCAGCGCGATCATCTCCCGCACCACCCGGCCAGACTTGCCGCGCAACAGTTGGGACAGTTGCAGCATATGCAGCTCGATATCGGCGCGTGAACTGCCACTGTCGCCGATAGGGGGCATCGGTTCCACGGCGCGCAGCAAGGCTTCCATGGCCAGCGCGCTCTTGTTGGGCCACCAGCGATAGATGGTGGCCTTGCCTACACCGGCGCGCGCCGCCACGCCCTCCAGCGAGAGCTTGTCAAAGCCGATCTCCTCGAGCATCACGTAAGTGGCAGCGAGAATGGCGTCATGGCTGACGGCAGTCCTGCGGCGACCGGTGGCCGGATCAGAGATGAAGGTGAGAGAAATGATGTGCTCCAGACGGCAATTGCCTGTTATCTGAAGCTGGTTACGGCATGCTTTACGACAACTTGAGCATATGTCAAAAAAAAATAGTGAATATTTGTGCAGGCAAGCCGGCCCACCCTGCTCACCTGCTCACCTGCTCACCGGCGCGCCGTCCAGCAACTGGCCGAAGCGTTCCAGCCGGGGCCGATAGCCACGCTCGGCATCGAGCGAGAAAGCCACGCGGCGGGTGCGGCCCATCAGCTCGCTGCGCGAGAAGAAGCCGAAGTAGCGCGAATCCATGCTGTTGTCGCGGTTATCACCCAGCATCATGTAATGGCCTGGCGGCACCACTACCGGGCCGTAGCTGCTGTGCAGGCTGGGATGGGTCTGCGACAAGCGCACCGCATGGTCCATGGCACCGAAGCGTTCGTCGCGGTAGGCGGCCTGGTCGCTGCCATCGCCCTCTTCCGACGGCTCGGAGGCTGGGTGGTAATGGGCCGGCTGGCCATTGATGAACAAGACGTTATCGCGCAGCTCCACGACGTCGCCGGGCAGCCCGACAATGCGCTTGACCAGCAGTTCGCCGGCCTGGCGCGAGTCGATGGTGACGATATCGCCGCGCTGCGGCTCACCCAGTCGCAGCAGGCTGATGTGGGTCAGCGGCAGACGCAGGTCGTAGGCCAGCTTGTCCACCAGGATGCGGTCGCCGATCTGTACCGTGGGCAGCATGGAGCCGCTGGGCACGACGTTGTAGTCGGCAATGGCGCTGCGCAGGATCACCATCAGGGCGATGAAGGCCAGCAGGCCCTTGTTTTCCGACAGCAGTGTTTTCATGCCCAATTCCGATCTCAAACGCATCATGACGCCGGCCCTCTGGCCAGATTGCCGCCCATGCTAAACCAGCTCCGCCCGATCGCGCCAGCGCCTTGCAGCGTTGCAGTATAGGCACACGGGCCAAACTGACAGAATTGTCATCTTGATGTCAGCCTCGCGTCGAGCGGCAACGATTACATTATCCAGGTCGAGCAACAGGGCCGATGCCGTTACGCCGGGGGGCGTGGCCTTACGGTCCGCCTTTCATCCGCAAGCCATCATCGTGAGCCTTATGGTCGTTCCGTTCCGCCGCGTCGCAGCCAGCATCAGTGTCCGTCATTTCAAGCACTCCACACAACATACCCCCTTCCGCGCCACGAGGGGAATGACGGCGCTGTTGCTGGCCGCGCTGCTGGGCGGCTGCGCGGTCGGGCCCGACTACGTGCGCCCGGCCATGGACCTGCCGCAGGCCTACAAGGAAGCTGGCCCCTGGAAAGTGGCCGTCCCGCGCCAGGTCGATGACCATCAACGCTGGTGGGAAGCCTACGGCGATCCCATCCTCGACGACCTGATCTCCCAAGCCAACACTGCCAACCAGACTATCCAGCAGGCCGCCGCCCAGTATCGCCAGGCCCAGGCTACTGCTGCCGTGGCGCAAGCCAGCCTGTGGCCGACCGTTGGCGTACAGGCTGGTGCCGCGCGCGCGCAGACCAATACCAATGGCGTACAGCGCCTGGGCGACAGCTATACCGTAGGCCTGAATGCATCGTGGGAAGCGGACCTCTGGGGCCGCATCCGGCGCGGCGTCGAAGCCGGCGACGCTACTGCCCAAGCCAGCGCCGCCAGCCTGGCAGCCGCCCGCCTGGCGATCCAGGCCACGCTGGCGCAAAACTACCTGCAACTGCGCGTGACCGATCTGCAAAAGGATTTGTATCGCCGCACGGTCGAGGCCTATACCCGCTCGCTGCAACTGACCACGCATCAATACGAAGCCGGTACCGCCCTGCGTTCGGACGTGGCCCAGGCGGAGACCCAACTGCGCTCGGCACAGGCCCAACTGATCGATCTGGACGCCACCCGCAACCAGCTGGAGCACGCCATCGCCATGCTGATCGGCAAGGCTCCGGCCGCCTTCAGCCTGGCTGCGCTGCCGCCAGCCCAGGCCACCGACAGCGGCATGGATGCCAATGCCCAGCGCCTGCAAGCCAGCTTGCCGCTGATTCCGGCAGGTCTGCCCTCGGACCTGCTGGAGCGCCGTCCCGACATCGCCAATGCCGAACGCCTGGCGGCCGCCGCCAATGCCAATATCGGCGTAGCCCGTGCGGCCTACTTCCCGACCCTGACCTTATCGACCAGCGGTGGCTACAACAGCGCCTCGTTCGCCAATCTGTTCAATACGCCCAGCCGCGTCTGGTCGCTGGGCGCGGCGCTGGCCGAGACACTCTTCGATGGCGGCGCGCGCAGTGCCCGCAACGACGCCGCGATGGCGGCCTACGATGCCGCCGCTGCGCAATACAAGCAGACCGTGCTGGCCGGCCTGCAGGACGTGGAAGACAACCTCTCCACCCTGCGCGTGCTGGATCAGGAAAGCGCGGCGCAGGCCCAGGCCGTCAGATCGGCGCAACTGGCCGAACGGCTGGCGATGAGCCAGTACCAGGCCGGTACCCTGACCTATCTGTCGGTCGTGACCACCCAGGCGACGTCCCTGAGCAACCAGCGCAGCGCCGTCACTTTGCTGGGCCGCCAGTTGGTGGCCAGCGTGGCGCTGATCAAGGCCACCGGCGGCGGCTGGCAGGTTGGCCAGCCCGATCCGGCCAGTGTGCCGGCGCCGATGGCGGCGCGCTGATGCGCGCGCGCCGTCTTTTGAATCCCATGTGCATTTTCCAGGACGAGTTTCAGGCATGACCACCTCACCCAACTCCCCCAAGACTTCCCCGGCTCCACAACGCTCGCCCCTGGCCATCTTCGTGGCGACGGCCCTGATCCTGGTCGCCGGCGTGGGCGGCTGGACCGCCATGCAACGCGCCACCGCAGCCGACCAGCCCGCCGCCAAGGCCGCCCCGCCGGTCTCGGTCACGCTGGCCAGCGTGCAGGAACGCGACCTGCCGCAATATCTTGCAGGAGTCGGCACGGTCACGGCCAACGCCAGCGTCACCGTCAAGACCCGTATCGACGGCCAGCTCGACAAGGTCGGTTTCCAGGAAGGCGAAGAGGTCAAGAAGGGACAGATGCTGGCCCAGATCGACCCGCGCGCCCTGCAGGCGCAGCTGGCGCAGGCCGAGGCGCAACGGGCCAAGGATGCGGCCACCCTCATGAATGCGCGCCTGGACCTGCAGCGCTACACCACCCTGCGCAGCCAGGACGCCGCCACCCAGCAGCAGCTCGATACGCAGAAGGCGCTGGTGGCGCAGCTGGAAGCGGCGGTCAAGACCGATGAGGCGCAGGTGGCCTATGCCAAGGTGCAACTGAGCTATACCACTATCAATGCCCCGATCTCGGGCCGCGTCGGTGCGCGCCTGGTCTATCCAGGCAACATCGTGCACGCGGCCGACGCCAATGGCCTGGTGGTGATCAACCAGATCGATCCCATCACCCTGGTCTTCACCCTGCCGGAAGAAGCCGTGGTCGGCATCAACCGCGCCCAGCGCAGCAGCCAGCAGCCGCTCAAGGTGATCGCCTATGCGCGCGATTCGCAGGAGGTGCTGGCCACCGGCAAGCTGGTGCTGCTGGACAACCAGATCAATACCACCAACGGCACCGTGCAACTGAAGGCGCGCTTCGACAATGCCGAGCACAAGCTGTGGCCGGGCCAGTACGTCAATGCGCGCCTGCAGATGAACAGCCACGGCAGCGCCCTGACCGTGCCGGCGGCGGCCATCCAGCGCAACCAGCAAGGCACCTATGTCTATGCCATCGACCAGGACGACAAGGCCAGCATGCAGTCGGTCAAGGTGGACCGCGTCCAGGACGGCATCGCCGTGCTTGCTGCCGACAGCGGCGTGACGGCGAACCAGCGCGTGGTCATCGATGGCCAGTACAAGCTCAAGCCGGGCAGCCGCATCGTGGAGAGCAAGCCGCAAGCGGCCAAGGGCAGTGCGCCCGCCGCCAACGCTGAGGCGAAAGGAAGCACCAAGTGAGCGTTTCCGCAGCCTTCATCAAGCGCCCCATCGGCACTACCCTGCTGGCCATCGCCATCTTGCTGGTGGGGATCGCGGTCTGGCCGCTGCTGCCGGTGGCGCCGCTGCCGCAGGTGGATTTCCCGACCATCCAGGTCACGGCGCAATTGCCGGGAGGCAGTCCCGAAACCATGGCCTCGAACGTGGCGCAGCCGCTGGAACGCCAGTTCTCGCTCATTGCCGGGCTGTCGCAGATGACCTCGCAGAGCACCCTGGGCAGCACCCAGATCACCCTGCAATTCGACCTGAACCGCAACATCGATGCCGCTGCGCTGGACGTGCAAGCGGCCATCAACGCCTCCACCGGCCAGTTGCCGGCCAACCTGCCCAATCCGCCGACCTTCCGCAAGATCAATCCGGCTGATTCGCCCATCATGATCATGTCGGTGCAATCCGATGCGCTGCCGCTGACCGTGGTCAACGACTACGCCGACAACATCCTGGCCCAGCAGATCTCGCAGATCTCGGGCGTGGGGCTGGTCAACGTCAACGGTCAGCAGAAGCCAGCCGTGCGCATCCAGGTCGATCCGGCCAAGCTGGCCACGCTGGGCCTGAGTCTGGAAGACATCCGGGGCGTCATCGCCACCACCACCGTCAACCAGCCCAAGGGGACCGTCGATGGGGCGCGCCAGGCCTTCACCGTCTATACGAATGACCAACTGCTCAAGGCCGAGCAGTGGAATGACATGGTCCTGGCCTGGCGCAATGGTGCGCCGATCCGGGTCAAGGACATCGGCATTGCCGTCGATGGGCCAGAGAACAACAAGATCGCCGCCTGGGCCTTCGCGGGTGCGGCCAACACCACCGACCACACCATCACGAATGGCCGCTCCATCGTGCTGGCCATCACCAAGCAGCCCGGCGCCAACGTGATCGAAACGGTCGGCCGCATCAAGGCCGCCATGCCGCGCCTGCGTGCCGCCATCCCTGCGGCCATCCACGTCAACACCCTGATCGACCGCACCCAGACCATCCGCGCCTCGGTGGAGGATGTGGAATTCACACTGGTGCTGACCATTGCGCTGGTGGTGCTGGTGATCTTCGTGTTCCTGCGCAACGTGGCTGCCACGCTGATTCCGTCGGTGACGGTGCCGCTGGCCATCATGGGTACAGCCGGCGTGATGTACGTGGTCGGCTACAGTCTCGACAATCTGTCGCTGATGGCGCTGACCATTGCGGTCGGCTTCGTGGTCGATGACGCTATCGTGATGCTGGAAAACATTTACCGCTACGTCGAGCAAGGCATGTCGCCGCTGGAGGCGGCGCTCAAGGGTGCGGGTGAGATTGGCTTTACCATCATCTCGATCTCGGTGTCGCTGGTGGCGGTGTTCATCCCGCTGCTGTTGATGGGCGGCATCGTCGGGCGGCTGTTCCGTGAATTCGCGGTGACGGTCACGCTCACCATCGGCGTGTCGGTCATCATCTCGCTGACCCTGACACCCATGCTGTGCTCGCGCTTCCTGAAGAACGAGCATGGCCAGCGCCACGGCAAGCTGTATCAATGGTTTGAGCGCTGCTTCGACGCCATGCTGGCCGGCTACAAGCGTGGCCTGGATGTGGTAATGAAACACCAGTTCATCACCCTGATGAGCTTCCTGGCGACGGTGGCGCTGACGGTAGTGCTGTTCATTTTCATCCCCAAGGGTTTCTTCCCGCAGCAGGACAATGGCGTCATCGTCGGCTTTGCCGAATCGTCCCAGGACACCTCTTCGGCCGCCATGCAGGAACGCCTGCTGAAGGTGGCCGAGGTCGTGCGGCAGGACCCGGACGTGATCGGCTTTGCCATGAGCGCCGGCTCCACCACCTTCAACACGGGCCAGTTCTTCATCGCACTCAGACCCAAGGACCAGGGGCGCACCACCAATGCTGACGAGATCATCAGCCGCCTGCGCCCCAAGGTTGCCAAGGTCCAGGGCGTGAACCTGTTCATGCAGGCCAGCCAGGACATCAACGTCGGCGGCCGCCTCTCGCGCACCCAATACCAGTACACCATCACCGATACCGACCTGGATGAACTGAACGTCTGGGCACCGCGCATGATGGAACGTTTCCGCCAGCTGCCACAGCTGACCGACGTGGCTTCCGACCAGCAGAACCAGGCTGCCGCCGCCGTCATCACCATCGACCGGGCGCGTGCCTCCAGCTTCGGCATCTCGCCTTCGCTGATCGACGCCACCATCTATGACGCCATCGGCCAGCGCCAGGTCGCCCAGTACTTCACCCAGATCAACAGCTACCGGGTGATCCTGGAAGTGACACCGGCACTGCAGAAAGACCCGGCGCTGTTCGACAAGCTCTACCTGACTTCGCCGCTGACAGGCCAGCAGGTGCCGCTATCGACCTTCGTGAAGGTCGATACCAGCAAGACCTCGTATCTGTCGATCAGCCACCAGAGCCAGTTCCCGGCGGTGACGATTTCCTTTAACCTGGCCAAGGGTGTTTCGCTGGGCGAGGCCGTCGATGTGATCCAGAAGACCAAGGACGAGATGGGCGTGCCGCAGACCCTGGTGGGCAACTTCCAGGGAACGGCAAAGGCCTTTGGCGATTCGCTCTCGTCCCAGCCCTACCTGATCGCAGCGGCCCTGATCGCGGTGTACATCGTGCTGGGCCTGCTCTACGAGAGCTACATCCATCCGCTCACCATTCTCTCCACCTTGCCCTCGGCCGGCGTGGGTGCGCTGCTGATCCTGATGATCGGCGGTTACGACTTGTCGGTGATTGCCCTCATCGGCATCATCCTCTTGATCGGAATCGTCAAGAAGAACGGCATCATGATGATCGACTTTGCCCTCACCGCCGAACGCCATCAGGGCATGAAGCCGGAAGAAGCGATCTACCAGGCCTGCCTGCTGCGCTTCCGCCCCATCATGATGACCACCATGTGCGCCCTGCTCTCGGGCCTGCCGCTGATGCTGGGCCATGGCGCTGGCTCCGAGCTGCGCCGGCCGCTGGGCTATGCGATGGTGGGCGGCCTGGTGCTGTCGCAGGCGCTCACGCTCTTCACTACGCCGGTGGTCTATCTTTATCTGGACCGCGCGCATTACTGGTACGAACGCAAGAAGAAGGCCAGACAGGAACGCAAGGCAGCGCGCCTGGCGCAGGAACATTGAGGCATTTGGGCATCCTCATCAACAAGGACAAGCCGGGAAGGTAGAATCCGGCATGGGCGAGCGCCAGGGAATGTTCCTGGCGCGGCCAGTGGAGAGCGCATGAAGATCCTGATAGTCGAAGACGAGCAAAAGATGTCCGAGTACCTCTGCAAGGGCCTCACCGAGCAGGGCTGCGCCGTGGACCTGGCCACCAACGGACTGGACGGCCAGCACCTGGCCATCGAGCATGATTACGACGTGATCGTGCTGGACGTGATGCTGCCGGGCCTGGATGGCTTTTCGGTACTGCGCGCGCTGCGCAAGGTCAAAGAGACACCGGTCATCATGCTGACCGCGCGCGACAGCGTGGAAGACCGCATCAAGGGCTTGCACGATGGCGCCGACGACTACCTGATCAAGCCCTTTTCCTTCCTCGAACTGCTGGCCCGCCTGCAAGCCCTGACTCGACGCGGACGTTCGCAGGAGCCCGCGCAATTGCGCATCGGCGACCTGCAGATCGACCTGCTCTCGCGCAAGGCCTTCCGGGGTGGCCTGCGCATCGACCTTACCGCCAAGGAATTTGCCCTGCTGGCCGTGATGGCGCGCCGCCAGGGCGAAATTCTCTCCAAGACCGCCATTGCCGAACTGGTCTGGGACATGAATTTCGACAGCAATACCAATGTGGTCGAGGTGGCCATCAAGCGACTGCGCGCCAAGATCGATGCTCCCTTCGAGCAAAAGCTGCTGCATACCGTGCGTGGCATGGGCTACGTGCTGGAGCCACGCGCCGCCGCCGACAGCAGCGATGACTGAGCCCGACGACGCTCTGCCGCGCCTGCGCTGGCTGCCGCTGCGGCAATCGATCACCGCCCGGCTGGTGTGGATGTCGGCGGCCTCGGCGCTGCTGATCTTTGCCCTGACCGGGATGGTGCTCTATACCGTCCTCAAGGGCGAGCTGCTGCGCCATGAGCGCGAAGGACTGGTCACCACGCTCAACGACATCAGCTACCAGATCGCCCGCGCCGGCAATATCGAACGCTGGGGCCGGGTACAGGCCAAGCTGGCTACGCTGTCGCAGGCCGACCAGCATGTCTCGTTCTGGATTTCCAGCAGTGACGCCCGCTTTACCTACGGTGACCTGACCCGACTCGCGCCCGAGGCGATGCGCAACGACGAAGGCAAGTCGGTCGGCCGCCTGCACCTGCCCGGGCGCCGCTATCCCTTGCACATCATGACGCGCACCCTGCCCGCCTTCGAGGAACGGCCTGCCGTGGAGGTCACGGTTGGTGTGGATGGCGAGCCCTATTTCGAGATGCGCCGCACCTTCCTGCTGGCCATCTCGGTGTTTTCGCTGCTGGGGATCGTACTGGCGGTCATCTCCAGCTACTGGATCGCCCGCGCGGGGCTGGCACCATTGCGCCAGATGTCAGACCGGGCGCAGAGCTTCTCGCCGCGCAAGCTCTCCGCCCGCATGCCGGTAGAGGCCATGCCGCAGGAACTGTCGGTGCTGGCGCAGGCCTTCAATGGCGCGCTGGAGCGCATCGAAGAGGCCTACACTCAGCTGGAGGCCTTCAACGCCGATGTCGCCCACGAACTGCGCACGCCGCTGGCCAACCTGATCGGCCAGACCCAGGTAGCGCTGGCGCGTGAACGCAGCGCGGGCGAATTCAAGGATGTGCTGCAATCGAACCTGGAAGAGCTGGATCGCATCCGCTCCATCGTCAACGATATGCTGTTCCTGGCCCGCTCCGACCAGGGCGAGGCGGCCACGGCGCGGGTGCCGGCGCGGGTGGCCGACGAGGTGCAGAAGACGGTGGATTTCTTCGAGTTTGTGCTCGACGACAGCGGCATGCGCATCGAGGTGGCCGGCGATACCGAGGCCACGGCGATGATGGAGACGGCGCTCTTCAAGCGCGCCTTGACCAACCTGATCCAGAATGCCATCCAGCATTCACCCGAAGGTGCCGTGCTGCGCATCGACCTGGTCTGCCAGCAAGAAACCGTGCGCGTGGCCGTCAGCAACCCCGGCCAGCCTATTGCCGAACACCACCTGGCGCGCCTGTTCGACCGCTTCTACCGGGTCGACAGCGCACGCCAGGACATCAACGGCAGCCACGGCCACGGGCTGGGCCTGGCCATCGTCAAGGCGGTGGCGCGCATGCATGGCGGACGCGCCTTTGCCTCCAGCAAGGACGGCGTCAACAGCATCGGTTTCACCATTGCCCGTCAATAGCGAACCGCCAAGGGTCAGCGTCTGACGGCCCTTTCCAGGCCAGCTCAGTAGCCGCGCCGCAGATCGACGTTGACGGCCATCTCGCCGCTGTCGCGGTAGCGTCGGATATTGGCCGCGACGATGGCAGAGGCCGTCTCCCGATCGGTGGGCGCGGAGCAATGCGGCAGCACCGTCACGGCCGGATGAATCCAGGGCCAGGCGTCCGGCGGCAAAGGCTCCACGGCAAACACGTCCAGCACCGCATGCTGAAGTTGGCCTGCATCCAGCGCGGCCTGCAGGCCGGCATCATCGATGATCGGGCCTCGCGCAAAATTGATCAGTTGCGCCTGTGGCGGCAACATGGCCAGATGCGTGGCATCGATCAGACCACGGGTGTGCGGCGTGAGCGGCAGCAGACAGACCAGGATATCGGTCTGCGCCAGCATCTGCGCCAGCCCCTCTGGTCCATGGAAGGTCTGCACGCCCTCCACCGCACGCGCAGTGCGGCTCCAACCGCTGACGACAAAGCGCGCCTGGCGCAGCGCCGCCGCTGCGGCCTCACCCAGCACACCCAGACCGAGCAGGCTGACGCGCCGCCGCTCGGGCGGCACGTAGGGCTGCGCCTGCCAGCAATGCTCGCGCTGGCGGCGCGCATAGAGCGGCATGTCGCGATGCAGGTAGAGCGTCCAGGCCAGCACTGCCTCGGCCATGGTCGCGGCCAACTGCGGATCGACCAGGCGCGTGAGCTGCAAGCTGGTCTGGCCCAGATCGGCGACCAGGCGCTCCACCCCGGCCCATACGCTATGCACCCACAACAATTGCGGCAAGCGCTTGAGCTGCACCGGATCGGGATTGGCGACGATGGCCACACGGCACTGTGCGCGCTGGTCGGCGTCGAGTTGATCGAAAGGCAAGATCCGTTCTTCTGGCATGGCGACCTGCAACGCGCTGACCCACTGCCGGACCTCGCTGGCGGTGGCCTGGCTGACAAAGGCGATAGGGGCAGGCGCGCTCATTTTGCATAGACCTGCTGGAGATCGGCAAAACCCTTGACCTCGATGGGATTGCCCGAGGGATCAAGGAAGAACATGGTGGCCTGCTCGCCTGGCTCGCCCGCGAAGCGGATCTGCGGCGCCAGCACGAACGGCACCTCGCCGCTGGCGCTCAGGCGCTCGGCCAAGGCCTGCCATTGCGACATCGGCAGGATCACGCCCAGGTGCGGCATCGGCACCATGTGATGACCGACCTTGCCGGTATTGGTCACGGCAAAGGGTTCGCCCAGGTGCAGCGAGAGCTGATGGCCGAAGAAGTCGATATCGACCCAGGTGTCGGTGCTGCGGCCCTCCTGGCAACCCAGCAGCTCGCAGTAGAAGTGGCGGGCGGTGTCGAGGTCGCGCACGTGATAGGCCAGATGGAAGATGGAGGACATGGTTTTCTCGATGTGGCAGGGCCGGCGGGATCAAAGCCCACAAGCATACCCCAGCCGGGCGGATTGCACCGTCCCTGCGCTGGCGCAAGTGACCGGGCGTTCAAGCCGGCTGCGCTTGACATGCGTCAATTGCATCCGGTTTTGCACTGGACGCGGACCATACGCAGGCCTAGTCTGCATCCATGGCATCCCGTCGCGGATGCTTCTTCCATCCCAACACCCCGAGGAGCCACCATGAGCTACAAGTCGATTCTGGTCCACGTTGACCAGTCACGTCACGCTGCCCAGCGCATCCGCATCGCCGCCGAACTGGCCCGCGCCCAGCAGGCGCACCTGATCGGCAGCGCCGTCAGCGGCATCTCCAGCTTCATCACCATGGAAGGCGCGGCCTATATCGCGGCGCAGATGGATGGCTTCCGCAACCGTGCACTGGCGGCGCTGGAAAACTTCGACAAGATCGCCAACAGCGTGGGCGTGCCTTCCTGCGAAAAGCGCTTCGTCGATGACGATGCCGAGGGTGGCCTGGCGTTGCAGGCGCGCTACTCCGACCTGGTGGTAGTCAGCCAGGCCGACCTGGACGATACCGACGACAGCTTCCTCACCGACCTGCCCGAATACGTGATGCTCAATTCGCCGCGCCCGGTGCTGATCATCCCCAGCGCCGGCGAATTCCGCCAGGTCGGCAAGAACGCCCTGATCGCCTGGGACGGCAGCATGGAGTCGACCCGCGCCGTCACCGCTGCCCTGCCGCTATTGCGCCAGGCCAATAACGTGACAGTGGTGATCTTCAATTCCGACAAGCGCCTGGGCACCCACGGCGAGCAGCCGGGTGCCGACATTGCGCTGTACCTGGCGCGCCATGGCGTGAAGGTGGAAGTGGCGCAGGAACAGACCCAGCTCGACATCGGCAACGCCCTGCTCTCGCTGGCCGCTGACAAGGGTTCGGATCTGCTGGTCATGGGCGGCTATGGCCACACCCGTTTCCGCGAAGTGCTGCTAGGCGGCGTGACCCTGACCATCCTCAAGACCATGACCCTGCCGGTCCTGATGGCGCATTGAGCCGCGCGCGGCGAATCCCGGACCTGGGGGACGCCTTCCCTTACCTCAGTTCCGCCACCGGCCCCTCGCGGGCCGGTATCTTTTGGGTGGCCATGCGCTTACGCTGCTGCAGCCGCGCCTTGCGCTTGCGCACCCAAATGATCACGCCCGTCACCGACAGCATGGCCACCAATGCTCCCATGAAGGAAATCAGAATGCGTCCCGGCAAGCCCAGGATGCGTCCCGAATGCAGCGGGAACTGCGCCTGCAGGAAGATATCGCCGGCGCTGCCGCGTCCCGGGATCTTGCCGCCCTCGTAGGCGCCGCTGTTGGCGTCGAAATACAGCCAGGCATTGCCCAGGCCGACATCGCCATGATCATTGCCGGGCTGGAAATAGCCTACGCCATAGACCCCGAACATGCCCGAATAAAACACCCCGCCCACCGGTTCGGTCAGCCCCATCTGGCGCGCCTGCGCCTGGCCCAGCGCGACGGCCTGCTCGCGGCTGATGCGCGGCTCGCCCACCTTTTCAGGAGCAATCGGGGTGCGGGTTTCGAAGGGACTGGGCGTGAGCGTGGACAGGGTCTGCAGCAACGGCCGCATCACCTGGCGCTCCAGGTTCATCGACACCGAGGTGACCGCCAGGATCAGCAGCAAGCCCCACACCCACACGCCGCCGGAACGATGCAGGTCGAAGTTGAGCTTGTGGCCGCCGTCGCGCCAGCGGAAAGCGAAGGATTTGCGCCAGCTGCGCCAGTTGGGAAAGGACAGATAGAGCGCGATCAGGCAATCCAACGCCCAGACGATGCCGATGACGCCCATGAAGAGGATGCCGGTCTCGAGCCCGCCCAGATCGGGCAGGTGCATGGTGTAGTGCAGCTTGTAGAGGAAGGGCAAGAGATTCTCCCGCGACAGCGAGATCGCGCCCCACATGCGGCGGCCCTGGATCTCGGCGGTGACAGGGTCCACGGCGATCTGGTTGTAGTCCAGCGTATGGAGCTTGCCGGTGACAGGATCGACGCGAGGCTCGACCATCATGCCGATGGTGTGGCCTGGCTCGGCCTGGGTCAGCACATAGGTCACCCGCAGCCGGGGCTCGGCCTGCTCCACCAGACGGGCCAGCTCCAGTCCTGGCATGGGCGCACCGGCGCCAGGCTGCGCAGCGCTGCGGGCCTCGAAGAGCTGGGGATTGAGCCAGGCGTCCAGCTCGTGGTCCCAGGAGATCACTGCGCCGGTCAGGCCCGCGACGAACAGAAAGACCGCAGCGGCCAGGCCGAACCAGCGATGGAGAAGGACGAACGTAGCGCGCATGAAATAGACCTGGCCGGTGAGCTGAGTTGCTGGGAGGTGAATGATTGCAGGGGGGTGCGGGTGAAGGCTTTTCCAGCACTTTCTCACCCAAAAATAGGAACAAGAATTATTCCCATTCATTTTATGGAATATGCTGCAAAAAAGAAACCTCCGCGCTGTAAGTTTCCCTCTCCAACGGCGGTCAACACCATGAAAAAAGCCGCCAGTCCGTGAAGACTGGCGGCTTTTTCCCGAGCAAGAAGCATCAGCCTGTCGCGATCTTGGCCAGAATCTCTTGCAACTGGTCGATATCGTAGGGCTTGGGCAGCGCATGGGCGGCGAAGCCGACATTGCGCGCCACCATGGTTCCGTAACCGGAGGCGAAGATCACCGCCAGCCCAGGGAAACGCTCCAGCGCCGCCTTGGCCAGTTCCACGCCGGACATGCCGGGCAGGTTCACATCGGTAAAGAGCACGTCGAAGCCCTGCTCTTGCAGCGCCTGCAGGGCTTCTTCGCCGCTGATGACGCCGCGCGCCTGGTGGCCCAGGGTTTCCAGCAGTTCGCACACCAGTTGCTGGGAATCGATGTTGTCTTCCACCACCAGCAGACGCAGCCCACTGGCTTCCTCCCGGATTTCAGGAAGCGGCTGCACTGCGGTCGCACCGCCCATGCCGTTGGCTTCACGCGGTTGCTGTTCGACCTGCGCGACAGGCTCCCGCTCGGCGCGCGGCAGCACATGGATGGTGGCCGAGCCGGCAGGCTGGTCACGTCCGCGGGTCAGTTGCGCCAATTCCAGCCGGTGCGCCCGGTTGGACAGCATCTGGCGGATACGCTGGGCCAGCTGGTTGATGCGATACGGTTTGGAGAGCAGCTCCACGCCCGCATCCAGCCGCCCTTCATGGACGATGGTGTCGCGCGGATAGCCGGAGGTGAACAGGATCTCGACATCCGACGCCAGCACCCGCGCCTGCCGCGCCAGTTCGGTGACCGGCACGCTGCCGGGCATGACCACGTCGGTAAACACCAGGTCGATGGGAATGCCGCTCTGCAGGATCTCCAGCGCCCGCTCGCCATTGTCGGCCTTGAGTACGCGGTAGCCCAGCGAAGACAGGGTGTCGATCACGGTCAATTGCAGGTTGGGATCATCCTCCACCACCAGGATGGTCTCATCGCCGCCATGCGCGGTGAGTTCGCGCGCGTCATCGACCTGCACCTCTTCTTCCAGGCAGCGCGGGAAATAGATGCGGATCGTCGTACCTTTGCCCTGCTCGCTATGGATGCTGATATGACCCTTGCTCTGCTTGACGAAGCCATAGGCCATGGACAGGCCCAGGCCGGTCCCCTCGCCTTCCAGCTTGGTGGTAAAGAAGGGTTCGAAGGCGCGTTCACGCACCTCCGGCGACATGCCTGCACCGTTGTCGGAAATCTGCAGTTCCACATAGTCGCCCGGTGCCAGGTCCGCCTGTGACAGGAAGCCCGGTTCCTCCAGGCGCACATTGTCGATCTGCACCGTCAGCCGGCCGCCGCTGGGCATGGCATCGCGGGCATTGATGGCAGTATTGATGATGAGGTTTTCGACCTGATTGGGGTCGAGCATGGTGTTCCACAGGTCATGCGCAACGCGGGTGGAGATATCGATGTTCTCGCCCACGGCCCGGTGCAGCAGGTCATCCATGTTCTGCACCACGCGCTCCAGGTTGATGCTGCGCGGCTGCAACGGCTGCCGGCGCGCAAAGGCCAGCAATTGCGAGGACAGCTTGGCACCGCGATCGACCGCGCCGATGGCGATGCGCACGCGCTGGCGGCTGCGCTCGTCCAGGCGCGGGTCCGACTGCAGCAGCTGCAGGTTGCCGCCGATGATCTGCAGCACGTTGTTGAAGTCGTGGGCAACGCCGCCGGTGAGCTGGCCCACCGCTTCCATCTTCTGCATCTGGCGCAGCGCGGCCTCGGCGCGGCTGCGTTCGAGGATCTCTTCGACCACGCGCTGCTCCAGCGTGTCGTTGAGTTCGCGCAGCGCTTCTTCAGCGCGGCGGCGCTCGGTGATGTCGGTCGATACCGCGATCATGGCCTGCGGTCGACCCTCGCCGTCAACGATACGGCTGATATCGCTGGAGACCCAGAAGGTCGAGCCGTCCGGACGCAGGTAACGCTTTTCCAGCGTGAAGGAGCGGCCATCCTCGATGCAGCGATTGAACAGCGACATGTTCATCGGCACGTCGTCGGGATGGGTCACGTCGGCCAGCGTCATGCTCAGCATCTCTTCCTCGCTGCGTCCGAGCATGCGGGACAGCGCCTGGTTCACGCGCAGGTAGCGGCCCTTCAGATCCAGTTCGGAGAAGCACACCGAGGCCTGGTTGAAGATGGCGCGCAGCCGGTTTTCGCTCCACGACAATGCCTGCATGCCACGGCGGCGCTCGGTCAGGTCCACGAAGGTGCACAGTGCCCCTTGCAACTGGCCGTCCTGCCAGACCGGATGGGCCTGGTACTGCACCGGGAAACTGGTGCCATCCAGGCGCAGGAAGTTCTCGCTATCCACATGGGCGCTCACGCCTTCGCGGGCGGCGCGCAGCACGGCGCAGCCCGAACGGGATTGCGCTTCTTCGGCGGGCAGCAGGATGACGTCATGAATCGGGCGTCCCAGCACGTCCTTCTCGGCGGCATAGCCCAGCAGGTGCAGGAAGGCCGCATTGCAGAGCGTGACGATGCCTTCACTGTCGATGGAGAAGAAGCCCTGATCGGTGGAATCCAGCAGTTGGCGCACGAAGGCGTTGTTGGCGCGCACGCTGGCTTCGGAAGAGGCCAGCGCCTGCTCCATGAGCTTGCGCGCGGTAACGTCGAAGACCACCCCCACATAGCGCGAGCCGGTGCGCGGGTCGTCATGCACCACCTCGCCTTTGCGCGCCAGCCAGCGCTGCTGGCCGTCGGGGCGGGTGATGTGGTATTCGGTGTATTCGAGCGGATTGCGGGGGCTGCCGCCGTTGATGCGCGCCGTACCCAGATTGGGATGGAATTGCGCGTCGATCATCGCCACCAGCTGCGGCGAGGTGACCTCGCCTTCGGTGGGCAGTCCCCACAGGCGGCGGAAGCGATCCGACACCGACAGCCTGCCAGTGTCAGGGAACCACTCGAAGATGCCGATCTCGCCGGCCCGGTCAACGATGCGCAGGCGTTCTTCGGCCAACATGCGTTCGGTGACGTCATTGCCTTCGATGAAGATGCCATCGACCTTGCCCTCGGCGTTCTTGATGGGCTGGAAAACGAAATCCAGCACCGCGCCGGCGAAGTGGCCATCCAGACCGCGCCGCAGGTACAGGCGCGCGCCGCGTTCGGTATAGGTCTGGCCGGTCTGATAGACCCGGTCCAGCAGCTCGAACAGGTTTTCGTCCAGCAGTTCGGGCATGGCCGCGCGCGCCGGCTGGCCAATCACCGGGCGGTCGCCGAAGAGCTTGAAATAAGCACCGTTGACGCGTTCGAACACATGCTCGGGGCCACGCACCACGGCCTTGAAGCTGGGCGACTGTTCCATCAGATCGCTCAGCAGATCGGTATGCACCAGGGCGGTCTGCACCCCGGAGGCGCGCAGGAAGGTGCACATCACGCCGCTGGCCTGCTCCTGGGTCTGGGCCTGGGCCTGCTCATCGAGGTCCCACAGCGGCACGCAGGACAGGTCCCAGCGCGCCGTCGCGGCCTGCGGCGACGCCAGCAAGGCCAGGCACTCGGCCTGCTGCGGCTGCCCGGCAAAGCTGGCCGATACCGCTGATTGCAGCCGCGCCGCAGCTTGGACATCGGTGCTGGGCCAGCCGGCGATGGCAGTCAGCGGCGCGCCAAAGGCAGCCGGATGGGCCGATCCAAGGCAGGCGGCGAAGGCATCGTTGTAGAGCATGGAGCGTGCGCTGCCCCAGACCAGCAGACTGGGCGTGGGCGAGAGCAGGATCTGGTTGAGCGTGGCGCGCAGGATGGGCGACCACTGCGCTGGCGCACCCAGCGGACTGGCGGTCCAATCGGATGCGGTGAGGATCTGCACGGCCGGACCTGCGCCGCGCAACCAAGAAAAATCTGCCATGTCGTGAAACTTACCTTTGATAGCCTAGCCTTGAGCATGGCGCGCAATCAACCGGGCGCGCTGCGCAACCGCCTGCGCCCGGTCCTGCCTGCACCTGTCCCGTCGTTGTTCTGTGCGATTGGCCAGGAACCGGCATAGTCGCCTGCTCCCGGCGCATCCCCTGGGTTGCGCTTGCAATTTGCCTATCGCCGCTTGTATAGCCAATGTCGCCAATGTCGCCCGCATTGCCTGGCAGCTGCGTACCGGCCGGACAGCTCGCAATGGCGCCCGATTATACGGTAAGCGCCTCGCGCACAAGCAGGCGCTTGCCTCGTTCTCATTGCGCGGGCCTGCGCCGGCCCGCAAGTTCAGGGCGTCCGTTTCTTCTGCGCACGTTCCTCGCGCAGCAGGCGGTTCAGCTCCGCCAGTTCCTGCACCGCTTCCTGGGTAAGGATCACCGGCTCATTGGGACGATAGGCACGCCCGCCCAAACGACCGTTCATGCCGATGTAGGCGCGCGCGCAACGGCGCCGGTAGGCCAGCACATCGTCTTCACCGTGCAAGGGCTGACCGGCAGTGTCCTGCGGCGTGGCCGCCTGCCCCTCATCGGAGGACGGTAGACTGGTCTGCGCATGCGCGTGGGTCTGCTCGTTCAATGCGACCTGGCTGGCGATGTGATCGCGATAGGCGTCCCAGTCCCCCTGCGGGATGGCAATGTGAAGACCGGATGAATGGGCGAAATCAGATTTGTCCATGAGGCTACCCTGCTCAAAAATCCGGCGCGCAAGACCTGCGCCGGGCTGCTGGCAACGTCAGCTTTGCGGTTTGTCGTCCGTTCGCAGTGCCGCCAGGCAAGTGCTGGCAACACGACGCCGCCAGCCGCTCAGGCTGGCCGGCGCTGCGATCGATCCTTTCCCTGTGCATCATCGACGGCATACTGATGGGCTCCCTGTCCATTCGAATTACTGCGCCAATCGATCAATTCATTGTAGTCCTGTCCGGGCAAACTGGAAGAACCTGCCTGCTCAAGCTGGCGCGTGAAGCAAGTCACGAATAGACGAATGGACAGCGTGTTCTCTCACCGCACGGCACCACTGTGCCTGCGCCCGGCAGCTGCCAGGCGGATGGTTTATGCGGGTGTCTTGATCTTAGGGGCGGACCATGGATGAGTCCTATCGGACGCCGTCGGATTGATTTGTAGGACAACAGGGAAATTGACCGCGCTGCGGCGCGATGGCGATACGACCCGCACCGCGACTTCCCCCGGCATCTTCATTAAATTCTTAACTATCAAGCACAAAGCGGGAACCACGCCTATAATGCGACTTTCCCCCAAAGACAAGGACAGGCGCAATCAATCGGCCCGCCGCGCAAGCATGCGCCCCGGCTGGCGACGTTGCCAGATCAGACTGTTCCTTCTCTGTCCTCTTTTCACTGCCACCTCCAACGCTCGCCGCCTCACACTGCGCGGCCACCATTCGAAGCCCCATCACGACCGGCATCGGGAAGAAAGTAATGCATGAGCCACCCGTACCACGAAGGCCGCCAGCGCACCGTCGATCTGAGCAACTGCGATAGCGAACCTATCCATATTCCGGGCTCCATCCAGAATCATGGCGCGCTGCTGTGCTTCACCCCCGCTGGCGTGCTGGCCAGTTGCAGCGCCAATGCCGATGTGCTGCTGGGGCCGCTGCCCGAGATCGGCCAGGCGCTCGGCCAGGCCCACCTGGACGCCAGCGCCCGCGCCGTCATCCAGGCTGCGCTGGAAGACCGCTACGGCTATGTCGATTCGCGCATGGTGGTGTTGCCGGCAGGCGTGTTCGATCTGGTCACGCACAAGTCCGAGGGCATGCTCATCGCTGAATTCGAACGGCGTCCCGCCGACGCTGCCTCGCTGGACAGCTTCGCCCTGGCCGCGCACCAGGCGATCCAGCGCATCCAGCGCCAGCAAAGTGTGGCAGACCTGCTCAGTCTGGCCGTGGTAGAGATCGCCCGCATCACCGGCTTTGACCGTGTGATGGCCTATCGCTTCCTGCATGACGACAGTGGCGAGGTGGTCGCCGAACACCGGCGCGAAGACCTTGAATCCTTTCTCGGTCAGCGCTATCCCGCCAGCGACATCCCGGCCCAGGCGCGGCGTCTGTACGTGATCAATCCGATCCGCCTGATCGCCGACGTCGGCGCGCCAACGGTGCGCCTGCAACCCGATCTGAACCCGCTCACCGGGCGCGCCCTGGATCTGAGCCATGGCATCCTGCGCAGCGTCTCGCCGGTACACATCGAATACCTGAGCAACATGGGCGTGGGGGCCTCGATGAGCCTGTCCATCGTCATCGGCGAGCGGCTGTGGGGGCTGATCGCCTGCCATCACATGAGCCCGCACCTGGTCCCGCATGCCGTGCGCATGTCCTGCCAGCTGCTGTCGCAGTTCGTCAGTGCGCTGGTAGAACGCAATCTCAACGGCGAACGGGTGCGCGCGCTGGACGAGAGCACGGCGCTGCGGCGCGAGATCGTCGCCCAGGTGACCGACCGCGAAGACATCGTGCTGGCCCTGTCGGCCTGCCCCGAGAGCTTCCTGCGGCTGATGCAGGCGCATGGCGGGGCCATCTCGCTGGACCGCAAGACCCAGGTGTTCGGCAAGGCACCTTCGCGCGAGGGCGTCAATGCGCTGATCAACTGGCTCAACGAGCACCACAGCGGCGACCTCTTTTCCACCAGCTCGCTGGGCGCGGACGTGCCCGACCTGAAGGCAGCGCTGGGCGATATCTGCGGCGTGCTGGCGGTGCGCTTCTACCGCGAACAGAACGGCTATGCCTTCTGGTTCCGCAATGAACAGGTGGAAGACGTGCGCTGGGGTGGCAACCCGGAAAAGAAGTACAGCATCGGCCCGCTCGGTCCGCGCCTGACGCCGCGTGGCTCCTTCGCCGTCTGGAAGGAGACCGTGCGCGGCAAGAGCCTGCCCTGGGAAAAGACCCAGACCGAGGTGGCCAGCCAGTTGCGGCTGGACTTTCAGGAAGTGGCGCTGTCCAACGAAAACCTGGTCAAGCGCGCCCGCGAAACCCTGCTGGCGACACTGGGCCATGACCTGCGCGATCCCCTGCAGGCCATCATGATGGCGGCCCGCATGATCGAGGTGCGCGAACATTCGCCCTCCAGCTCCAACCTGAGCAAGCGCATTTCTTCGTCTTCCAGCCGCATGCACCGGCTGATCTCCCAGGTGCTTGACATCAGCCGCCTGCAAAGCGGCATGGGACTGGATATCCAGCGCCGTCCCATCGACGTGCGCAAGATGGTCAGCGAAATCGTCAATGAAGCCCGGATGGCCTATCCGGACAACGAGATCATCCTGGAAGCCGAGGAATGCGGCGAGATCGCCCTGGACGCCGACCGCATCAGCCAGGTCGTCTCCAACCTGATCTCCAATACCCGCCACCACGGCGACATCGGCAAGCCCTCTACGCTGATCGTCTTCCGCCGCGAGGAGCTGCTCACCATCGCCGTCTCCAACCATGGAGCGCCCATTCCCGAACCGGTGCGCGGCAATCTCTTCAAGCCCTACAAGAAGGAATCGCTAGGCAACCGGCGCAATGCACGGGGACTGGGGCTGGGGCTGTACATCGTCAGCGAGATCGTCAACGGCCATGGCGGCAAGATCGCCGTGACCTGCGAAAACCACATCATCACCTTTACCGTCACCCTGCCCGTCCTGGCGGGCTGAGCGGCAAAACCATGGCGGCTGCGCTCAGGGCGACGGCGGCAGACTGGCCGATGACGGTAGTTCCATCACCCCAGCTGCGGCGGCCAATGGCAGGCTTACGGTAAAGGTCGCCCCCATGCCCGGCCCCGCGCTGTCTGCGCGGATCTGTCCGCCATGCAGTTCCACCAGATGGCGCGCAATGGCCAGGCCTAGGCCCAGCCCGCTGGCAGTGCTGCCGGTGCCGGCGTCCTCCTGACAGAAGCGATCGAATACGCTGTCCAGGAATTCCCCTTTGATGCCTCGGCCGGTGTCGCTGATCGCCAGCTCCACGGCCTTGTCGTGCTCGCGCAGCCTGATGCTCACCCGGCCCTGGCGCGGCGTGAACTTGATGGCATTCATCAGCAGATTCCACACCACTTGCTGCAGGCGCAACGAGTCACCCTCGATCACACCGCCTGGGCCAAGCTCAGGATGCAACTGGATTTGCCGTGCATCGGCGGCCTGGCGCACCGTGGCAATGGCGTCCTCGGCCACGCTGGCCAGATCGATTGGTCGTTTATCCAAAAGCAGCTTGCCGGCCAGGATCCGGCTCATGTCCAGCAGGTCTTCCACCATCTGGGCCTGCACGCGGGCATTGCGTTCGATGACCTGCAGGCCCTTGACCAGTTGGCCGGCATCGGCGTGATCGCGCAGCAGATACTGGGTCCAGCCGAGGATGGCGTTGAGGGGTGTACGCAGCTCGTGGGAGATCGCCGCGACGAATTCATCCTTGAGTCGCATCACGCTGTCAGCCTGCGTGCGCTCGGCCTCGCGCGCCTGGCGACGCAAGGCCAGTTGCTCCAGCGCACGCACCACGGCCTCTGGCAGGTAGTCCAGATAGTCGCTGGTCTTGGGCAAGACATCCGATATCCCGGCGCGCAGGGCTTCGATGATGCGCAATTCATCCGACACACCCGAGACCATGATGGCCGGGATCTCCAGTCCCGCCGCCCGCAAGCTACGGAAGAAATCCAGTCCGGTATCGGGACTCTGTAGGTTGTAATCGACGATGAGCACATCCGGCTGCTCCGCCTCCACCGCCAGCCGCGCCGCCTGGGCGTCAGCGGCTGCCGTGACGCGATAGCCGCGCCGGCTCAGTACGCGTGCGGCCAGCGCCAGCAGGCCATCGTCATCTTCGAGGATCAGGATATGCGCAGCCGTCTCGCTCATTGCTGGTCAGGCCCCTTCTGGGCAGCCGCCAGCCCTGGCAGCTTGACCACCTGAAGGAAGAAGCCGAGCCGACGGATGGCCTCGATGAAGTCCTCGTATTCCACCGGCTTGGTGATATAGACATTGCAGCCGTATTCATAGCAGCGCCCGATCTCGCGCGGGTCATCAGTGGTGGTGAGCATGATCACCGGGATGGCCGAGAGGACCGGATCAGCCTTCAGCCGGCGCAGCACCTCCACGCCGTTCACGCGGGGCATGTTCACGTCCAGCAGCACCACCAGTTGCTGCAGCTCGACGCGAGAGCGCTGCGGGTCGAACAAGTAGTCCAGCGCTTCCTGACCATCGCGCAGGCGCACGAAGCCGTTGACCAGGCCGGCGCGGCGCAGGTTCTTTTCCACCAGGACGGCATGGCCGTCATCGTCTTCCACCAGGATGATATTGACGCTCTGCTCTGCGGCCATGAAGTTCTCCTCGTTTGCTGTGAGTCTTGGGAATGGGATTACACGACCGCTGGAGGACGGGCCGGCAAGGCCACGTAGAAGCTGCTGCCCTCGCCTTCGGCGGATTCCACCCAGATGCGACCGCCATGCCGCTCCACCACGCGCTTGACCAGCGCCAGGCCGATGCCTTCGCCAGGCGCAGCATTGCCATGCAGGCGCTGAAAAGCAATGAACATCTTGTGCATGTAGGCCGGCGGGATGCCCAGGCCGTTATCACGCACCACATAGACATTCATCTCCGGCCCGGTCGCCGCGCCACCCTCCTGGCGCAGATGGTCGATGACGATATGGCCGCTGCGCGCTGGGTCCAGGTAATTGACGGCATTGCCCACCAGATTGCCCAGCACCTGCTCGATGGCAGTCGGGTCACCAAAGGCCGGCGGCAATTCGGGTGCGATCTCCACCACCGCGCCCTTGGCCCGGATGCTGCCGCTCATGGCGGCCACGATACGCTGGCCGATCACGTTCATGTCCAGCATCACCGGCTGATATTCCACCCGGCCCGCGCGCGAGAGCCGCAACATGGAATCGATGATGCCGGCAGAGCGGGTCACGGCATTCTGGATGAAGCGCAGCGCCGGCAGGATGTCGTCCTCGACCACGCCGCGCAGGCGCGCCTTGTCCGGCTCCGGGACCGGCAAGGCTTGCACCGCCTCCAGCAGGTCATGGGTGGCGTGGCCGATCTCCTTGCTGAAGCCTTGCAGGTTCACCAGCGGCGAGCGCAGGTCATGCGAGACGCTGTAGATGAACATCTCGTTATCCTGGGTCTGCTGCAACAGATCGGCATTGACCTCGCTGAGCTCGCCTGCGCGCCGCTCCAATTGGCTGCGGTACTGTTCGGACTGCTGCGATGCCTCCTGCAGGCGTTCGCTGCTGCGATGCAGGGCGTCGTCCAGCACCGAAATCTCATCCTGGCCGCCCACTCGCGCCGCCAGCGGCAGACCATCGGCCAGGCGGCGGGCGTTGATGGTGAGCACCGAGATACGGCCGCCGATGCTGCGCGTGAAGGCCACTGACGCCAGCACCGCCGCCACGATGGAACCGATGACGGCGGCAATGAGCCAGGCCGTCTGGGTCTGCCGGGCCGATTGCAGGGTTTCGTTACGCAGGCTTCCCAGATGCCGCTCCTTGGTCAGGAAGCCATCCAGGCGATTGAGGAAGTCCGACAGCCGATGCGGTCCCTGGTCATCACGCAATTGCCGTATCAGTTCGTCGCGCTGGCCGCGCTGCATGCGTTCGCGCGCGCTGTCGGCCCAGACGCGGTATTGATCCACCAGCTCGCGCAAGGCCTGCACGCTGCTGCTCTGTTCGGGATTGTCGGCCACCAGCCGGGTCAGGTCGCCCAGCTTGATCTCCAGGTCGGCCCATAGCTCAGGTCGACTCACGGGAGTGGGGTCATCGATGATGATGGCGTTGCGGATACGGGCTGCTTCCAGCAACAGCGGCTCGCGCACTTCGGCCGCCTTGTTGATCACCAGGGCCGAATGCGCCGCCCAGCGCTCGGCGTCAGCAGCATCGGCCTGCGACCTGAACAGCGCCGCCAGCAACACGATTTCAAACAGGCCAGGAATGGCCACGATCAGCAAGCCCTTGGTCAGCAATCTCATGTGCGTCCGCCCACTTCATGATGGTCGTTACGGCGCCAAGCGCTGCTGATGCAGCGCCCCCCTTGGATGTATGTTCCTTGTTCTTTCTTGCATGGATCGCACCGGGCCCTGATGTTGCCCTGCCGCCAGCCGGCTGCTAGCACCCGGTTGCCGGTTGCGGTTGGCCTGCGTACCGATCCAGTAAGTGATTATTACGCTCAATTATAAACTGACAAACCCTCAGCGCAGTCAGCCGGTGCGCGTCAGTCTGGCTGGCCGCACCTGAACCATCCAATACAAAAAGGCCCGGCAGCGCTGCCGGGCCAATTGGACGCAACGTCGCCTGTCGCCAGCAGGCCTGATCAGGCGCCCTTCTGCTGGATGGACTGCGGCAGCGTTGCTGTGCTGCAAGCCCGGTAGCGCCGTATCAGGGCGTTGGTGGAACTGTCGTGATGCAGTGGCTGCTGATGGTCGATCAATTCACGTGCCGTGCGCTTGGCCAGTTGCTTGCCCAGCTCCACGCCCCACTGATCGAAGGAATCGATGTTCCAGACCACGCCCTGGGTAAAGACGCTGTGTTCGTACAGCGCCACCAGCGTCCCCAGGCTATAGGGCGTAAGCTGCTGCACCAGCATGCTGTTGCTGGGCCGATTGCCCTCGAAGACGCGATGCGGCACCAGTGCCTCGGGCGTGCCTTCCTGGCGCACCTGGTCGGCGTCCTTGCCAAAGGCCAGCGCCTCGGCCTGGGCAAACATGTTGGCCATGAGCAGCTCATGCTGCTGGCCCAGCGCCTGCTGCGGCTGGCACAGACCGATGAAGTCGCACGGCACCAGTTGCGTACCCTGGTGCAGCATCTGGTAGAACGAGTGCTGGCCATTGATGCCGTTGTCGCCCCAATAGACCGGCGAGGTCTGGTAGTCCACCGGCTCGCCATTGACGGTGATGTGCTTGCCGTTGCTTTCCATGGTCAGTTGCTGCAGATAGGCCGGCAGGCGCTTCAGATGCTGGCTGTAAGGCAGCACAGCCTGGCTGGTCGCGCCGAAGAAATTGGTGTACCAGACCGTGAGCATGCCCAGGATCACCGGCAGGTTGCGCTCCAGCGGCGCGCTGCGGAAATGCTCATCCATGGCATGGAAGCCCTCCAGCATAGCGCGGAAATGTTCCGGCCCGATGGCGACCATGGTAGACAGACCGATGGCGCTGGTCATCGAATAGCGGCCGCCCACCCAGTCCCAGAAACCGAACATGTTGTCCGCATCGATGCCGAAGCGCTGCGCTTGCTCGATATTGGTGGTGACTCCCACGAAATGGCGCGCCACCGCTTCTTGCGCACCCAGCTGCTGCACCAGCCAGGCGCGCGCGGCCGTGGCGTTGGTGATGGTCTCCAGCGTGCTGAAGGTCTTGGAGCAGACGATGAAGAGCGTTTCTTCCGCCGGCAGGCCGCGCAGAGTGTCGAGCATGGCCGCGCCATCCACGTCGGAGACGAAATGCATCCTCAGGTCCGCGTGGCTGTAGGGGCGCAGCGCCTCATAGGCCATCATCGGTCCCAGATCGGAGCCACCGATGCCAATGTTGACGACATGGCGGATCGGACGGCCGGTGTACCCCAGCCACTGGCCGCTGCGCACCTGGCGGGCAAAACCCTCCATCCGGCGCAGCACCTGCTGGACCTCGGCCACGACGTCCTGACCATCGACCACCAGATGGTCGCTGGACGGCTTGCGCAAGGCGGTATGCAGCACAGAGCGGTTCTCGGTGAGGTTGATGCGGTCACCCCGGAACATGGCCTCGATGCGATCGGGCAGGTCGCACTGGCGGGCCAGTTGCATCAGCAAGGCCATGGTCTCGGAAGTGACCAGGTTCTTGGAATAGTCGAGATAGATGCCCACGGCCTGGGCAGTGAGCGACTCGCCGCGCTTGTCATCGGCGGCGAACAGGCGCGTGAGCTGGAAATGGCGGGCGCGTGCACGGTAGTGTTCCTGCAGGGACCGGCATGCGCTCTGGCCGGTCAGCGCTTCGCGCTGGGCATAGACAAACAGAGGCAATTGCAGATCGGCGGCGGGCAACGTGGTCATGAAGACAGCTCCTTGTGCTGGTGGCCGGGGAGGCAGGCAAGATCGGGAACGCGTGCAGACGCGTCATGCGCCGGCAATTCCTTATGCACTGCATCAACCCTTACTGCAGGGCGCGACGCAGTGAAATGATCGCTTGCCCGGACGGCCATCCGGGGTCGAAAGGCATGCGTGGCGCGGCCAGCAGTCTTGCCGGGCGGCACGCAGGACTGCAAGGATGTTAGCGGCGCATGCGCGCTGGCCGGGATAGGACGGCGGCCCATTTCCCTGTAGGAAAAACGGCAATTGCTGCACCGCAACGTCAGCAATTCCCGACGCCACCCGGCACGTCATGATGCCGTTTGCACCGGCGCTGAGGGGTGCACCATGCGGGGTTCCTGCGACGGTCGCACCCGCAATTCTTTGCGGTGCAGCGCCGTTGTTTTGTTGGCTGGATGAAAGTGAAACGATGTCAGCAAGTTGACGCCCAAGCATCGCCTTAGCGGGCTAATCTCGGTGACAGGACTACATCAGGAAAGGAAACCGCAATGAGCATCAAACCGCTGCCCGCCGCGCGGGCGCTACAGACACCGCCAAAGCCGGCACCCAGAGGCGTGACCATCGACCGTTTCATGACCCGCGCACAAGCCTTGCCTGCCGCCCAGGTCCGGATATCGGCTGCCGCGCATGCAGCAGCCGCACGCACGGGCAACGAGAGCGGACCGACCCGGCCCAGCAGCCGGGGCGGGTTCACCGTTCATCGCTTCCTCAGCATCGCCGAGGCCACGTGGGCGCGCGTGCGGCAATGTGGCTGACGCTACGCAGCCCGCACCTATGTATGCCATGACCGAGGAAAACTCTGATGAAAATTGAATCCGCCAGCATTTCAGTCGGGGGGCTACGCACTACCTTTGCCGCCATCGCTTCATCGCCTGCGACCGCGTCTGCGCCGACTCTTCCGCCTCAGGCGGCGTCCGACAAAGTAGTGCTGTCACCGCAGGCGATCGCAGCGTGGTCCAGTCAACGCGATAGCGCCAACGTGGATCCGGATGTCAAGGCGGCGGCGATTCCGGCATGGTATGGCGACTACTACCCGATGCACTTCCCCCTGGAACTAGGCCTGACGGTCATGCAGATAGACGCGCTTAATGCTCGCTTCAGATCCCTCTCGCCCAGCGAAGAATCAGTGTACTACCCGGGCATTCGGAAGCACTTCAGCGCCATGCTGGAAGCCAATGGCTTGGTTGACTCCCCTGACATCTACGAACGGCTGATCGCCAACCCGCAGAGCAGCGAACGATACCGACTCGATTTTGAGAAGCGTCTTATGAGCGATAAGCCTCTCATGGCTCTTCTGACCAAAATGGGATTCCAATTTCACGCGCAAGCAGACTATTCCAAAGGAGAAAATCATGAACCCGCACGTTAGCGCTCTCTGCGCCATATCTCTTTACCTGCTCACATCAGGATCATGCATGGCGGCCAATCCTATTCTCGACGCCTTGGCGCAGCAAGGGGCCACCCCCGTCTTGATTCCTGACGTGCAACTCGCGGCGATCAAGGGAGCCGCAATGCAGAAAATTCTCAACATGCCAGCGCCGAGCGTCACGCTGGGCATTCGCGAGCATCTTGTTACGTACAAGCGATTTGGCCGCTATGAGGATTATTCCTCTTATCGCTACGTTGGATTTTCCTATTCGCCCCAAGCATCTCACCCGGTGACATACCAAGGAGAGCGCTTCACTACCGTTGGCGATATCTGGCTCGCCGACAAATATAGCTCTGCTTATCAATGGAAACGCGTCAATGCTAGTCCCATCGAATATCACCTGCAAGCGGTGGATCAGAACAACAGGCTCTTGCCTTTCGGCTTACGCGATGCCGCCTGGAACCGCCCCATCAGCAAGTTTTCCTGGTAGCGCCAAGCGGCCCATGTCACCTGGACACACTACCGTCATTTTCCCTTCACACCTTCGAGCATTGCTGATCTGTTGCGCGCTAATGCCATCGGCCACGTTGGCAGATACGCTCTACACCAAGTCAGGTGACATCATCTCCGGCAAGTTGCTCACCTTCCAGGATGGTCTATGCCTGTTTAAGACCCGCTATGGCACCCCGATCACCCTGCAGAGCAAAGAACTGGCAGCATTGGTCACCGAAGATTCCTATCGCATGACGCTGATCAACGGCGACAGCGCCTCAGGACGATTAGTGCGCGAGCAGGATGGGCGCAACCGCATGCAAACCATCAGCTTTGGCACGATAGAAATTCAGGCTGATACCATCCTGGCGATGACGCGGATCTTCGAACCCGGTCCCGGCGACGAGACCAATCACCCCCCTCGGAGTCCCAGCCTAGGCGCGGACCGCACCGCCAAAGCGCCGATTGACTTCCTGACTGGCTCGACTGTATTGCTGTCGCCTGGCAACACGGAGCTTGAATTCGGGCTGCAATACAAGCAATCGCGCAGCAGTCACTCACTGATGAACGTCGGCTACTTCCAGATGTCAGCCCAAGAGGCTCGGCAACTAGAACTGGCGACGACCGTTCGCGCAGGGCTTTGGACTGGGGTTGAAGGCTGGCTGACGTTGCCGCTCACGCATACGAGTATCGAACAAGTCTCCAGCAACCAATACGTACGCAACGCCAGCCAATGGGCACTGGGCGACATCAGTGCGGGTCTCCAATACCAGTTGACGGAAGAATATGCCGAGTGGCCGGCGGTGTCGCTCTCTCTGTCGCTGTCTGCGCCGACGGGCCAGAAGCACTATTACCATCCCGACGACACCTGGCTTGATCCGCTTTCCAACGGCGCAGGCCACTGGAGTCTTGCCCCCGGCATCGCGTTCGTGCGCAGCAGCGACCCAGGCATGCTGTTCGGCGGGATCAGCTATCGCGCCTCCCTTGGGCGTAACATTGATGGATATAAGGTTCGACCGGGCGACGGCTTGACGGCTTATCTGGGCGTCGGCTTTGCGCTCAACGAGCGCCTATCGCTAGGTTCGCGCCTGTCCTTGGCGCATTATCGCAACATGCAGGTGGATGGACAGTCCGTCGCTGGATCAAGCAAGGATCCTCTGGATCTTTCGTTATCCATGTCCTACCGTGTCTTCGAACGGTGGACGCTGTCGCCGCAAGTCACTTTCGGTCTCAATGACGAAGCTGGCCCTGCCTATATCAGCCTGCGAATGAACCGGCGCTTCCAATGAAAACGGCAGCCTGGGCGCTACTGCTAATAGCCGGGCAAGCCCAGGCTGCCGGACTGGCTGGCTTGACCGGAATGCGCACCTTGCAGATGCAGGACATCGAACGACAGACCCTCGATTATTCCTGCGGAGCGGCGGCCCTGGCGATCCTATTGCGCAGCTATTTTGGTCAAGCCGTCGACGAAGAGGACGTACTCGCAGACCTCATTAGCCGCCTGTCCCGGGAGGAGCTGGCCGAACGCATCAAGGAAGGCTTTTCTCTACTGGATCTGAAACAGGCGGCGCAACGGCTGGGTTATAGCGCCGAAGGACTACGCCTGACAATGGCAGAAGCCATGCTGCTGCAAGGCCCAGTCATCATCTTACTGCAGCAAGAAAAGCTCAAGCATTTCGTCGTGCTCAAGGGTGTCACGCAAGGCCGGGCGTTGCTAGCCGATTCCGTGCGCGGACACGTGCGCATGCCCTTGTTCGAGCTCTCACAGCAATGGCGTGGCGAAACGCTCGTGATTGGTCGCGCGCACTTTGGCCTTCCTTCGGTCCATCGGCTAGCCCTCCCCGCCAATGATGCCATCGCACCGGAACGCGAGAGCGTTCGCGCATTGCGCAGCCTGCCGCTCAATTAAGCCCCAACTCCAGCAACTCCACCGGCAAGCTGCCCAGTATCTCGTTCACGGTAATGCTACCGCCCCGCTCGCCGTCGGGCATGGCGCATTCTTCCAGCAGGCCCCGCCTGCTCGTGAGGACGCTGCGCCATTGCCGCAGCCCATCCCGCATGCAAGCGCACTGCGGGATGAGGCAAGCGCAACGCCGCCAAATCCCGACGTCGCCAGCATTCCTACAAAAACATCAGTCAGGCGCAACCTGTTGCAGTGCAACCTGAACGATTAGAATCACTGCAAATGGCGGGTCTGTCGTACCGCCCGCGTCGCGGCCTGCATCCGACAATCAGGCACAGTCAGGCACAGTCAGGCAAGCAATCATCGGCCAGGCTGCGGTGCGCACGGCATTTTCATCGTTTGGAGATCATCATGTCGCAACTACTCAACCAGGGTGCCCTCGCCCAAGCTGATCAGCTCACCCCGGCGCAAGCCGCTGCCGGCGTCAACGAAGACCTGCAACACGTCAACGATGACGCGGCGGCAGCCCGCCACCTCACCGCCATCCGCATTCGCGGCCAACTGGCTGAGGTTGACGGCGAGCTGCAGCAGGGCTGATCGCCTTCCGTTCTACTTTGTTTTCCTTGTAGCACCTTCTCCAGGATCGGCGCTTGTCACCGCAAACGCCGATCCTGGCTTCTCTACAGCCCTGTCCGCATCTCCCTTCCCTGCACTGTATCCCCAAGGTCACCGCAAGCCCAGCCGCTTGGCCAGACGGTTCAGATTGGCCCGGTCCACACCCAGCTCGCGCGCGGTTGCGGCCAGATTGCCGCCATGGCGTTGCAAGGCTGCACTGACCAGTTGGCGTTCGTAGCTCGCCAGCGCATCGCGCAAGAAACCGCTGGCCTCTGCCTGCGCCGGTTCGGCAAGCGGCGGGGGTGCGACCGCATCCGGGGTCGCCGGCGCTGGCGCATGCAAGTCCAACGCCGCCGCGTCCAGCGTCAGGATGGAGGGGCGCGTCTGCTGCGCCGCCAGCCAGCGCAGGGCGCTGCGCCCGATCAGGTGTTCCAGTTCGCGGATGTTGCCGGGCCACGCATAGGCCAGCAAGGCGTGCTGCGCGTCGGCTGACAGGCGCAGGCTGGACAGGCCCAGCCGCGCCCGGTTCTGTTCCAGGAAATAGCCGGCCAGCAGCAGTACATCGCGGCCGCGCTCGCGCAGCGGCGGCACCCGGATGGGAAAGACCGACAGCCGATGATAGAAGTCGGCGCGGAAATGACCGCGCTTGACCTCTTCGGCGAGATCGCGGTTGGTGGCGGCGATGAGCCGCACATCAACGCGGTGCTCGCGGTCCGAGCCGACCCGCTGCAACTGGCCGCTCTGCAGCACCCGCAGCAGCTTGGCCTGGACCGCTAGCGGCAACTCGCCCACTTCATCGAGAAACAGCGTACCGCCATCAGCCATCTCGAACTTGCCTCGACGATCAGCGACCGCGCCAGAAAACGCGCCGCGCACATGACCGAATAGTTCGCTCTCGACCAGCGTATCGGGCAAGGCGGCGCAGTTCAGGCTGATCATGGGTTTGTGGGCGCGCGGCGAGGCTGCATGCAGCGCATGGGCCACCAGCTCCTTGCCGGTGCCGGTCTCGCCGGCCACCAGCACGGTCATGTCGCTGGGCGCGGCCATGCCGATTTCCTGCATCAGTTGGCGATGCACCGGGCTCTGGCCGATCAGCTCGCGCTTGCCCTGGCTTTCTTCCAGGCCCAGCCGATAGGCCTCGGCGCGCAAGACGGCCTGCTGTCCCGCCTGTGCGAGATCGCTGATGCGTTCGGCCACGTTGACGGTCGCCGCCGCCAGCGCAGCGAAGGCTTGCAGCGAAGCCATATCGACACTGTCAAAGCGCCCCGGCCCCAAGGCATCCAGCGTCATGAGTCCCCAGGGACGCCCGTTGACGGTCAGGGCGCAACCCATGCAGTCGTGGACCTCCAGCTCACCCGAATGCTGGTCATTGAGGCCATCGACCAGGCCATCGTAGGGATCGGGCAGCGGCGAATCGGCGGGAAAGCGGGTCGGCGCGGCATGGGACAGCAGGATGCCAAAGCGCGGATGCTCGGCGATGCGGAAGCGGCGTCCTAGCGTGTCGCCGGAGAGCCCATCGATGGCCAGCGGCACCAGCACTTCTCCCTCCAGCCGCAACAACGCCGCAGCGTCGCACGGAAAGAGCGCCCGCAGGGCCTCCAGCAGCCGGCGATAGCGCTCGCGGTCATCGATCTCGCGAGACAGGTCAGCCACCAGCGGCAGCAAGGCGTGGAGCAATACTTTCGAGGTCATATTGACTTCTTTCCTGGTAATTGAAGTCATTATGACACGTGTCTTTGGCACTCAGGTAATCGGCAAGTCATTGATTTTAAAAGGCCTTGCTGCTGGCACGCCTCTTGTAATAGAGAAGACGGACCGGAAGACCGGATTCTTAATCAACACTACGCTCCAGGAAAGACCTGCCATGCTAACCGACGCCCAACTCGCCATCGTCAAATCCACCGTCCCCTTGCTCGAATCAGGCGGTGAGGCGCTGACCACCCATTTCTACAAGATGCTCATGCGCGACTATCCGCAGGTGCATCCCCTGTTCAACCGTGCCCACCAGGCCAGCGGCGACCAGCCGCGCGCGCTGGCCAATGGCGTACTGATGTATGCGCGCCATATCGACCGGCTGGAGGAGCTGGGGCCGCTGGCTGCGCAGATCATCAACAAGCACGTGGCCGTGCAGGTGCTGCCGGAACATTATCCGATGGTCGGCGATTGCCTCTTGCGCGCCATCCGCGAAGTCCTGGGCGAGGAAATCGCTACCGATGCCGTCATCGACGCCTGGGCCGCCGCCTACGGCCAACTGGCCGATATCCTCATCGGCGCGGAACGCCAGCAGTACGAGATCAAGGCCCAGGCCCCGGGCGGCTGGCGCGGCGCGCGCAATTTCATTGTCAGCCGCAAGGTGGCCGAGAGCGAAGAGATCACTTCCTTCTATTTCACGCCACAGGATGGCGGCGAACTGCTGGACTTCGAGCCGGGCCAGTACATAGGCCTGCGCATGGTGGTCGATGGCGCCGAACAGCGCCGCCAGTACTCGCTCTCGGCGCTGCTGCGCGAGGCCGGCCAGCCGCCGCAATACCGCATCAGCGTCAAGCGCGAACCGGGCGGCAAGGTGTCGCGCCAGTTGCATGACCAGATCCACGTGGGCTCGGTGGTGGAACTGTTCACGCCAGCGGGAGAATTCACGCTGACGGCCAGCGACAAGCCGTTGGCGCTCATCAGCGGCGGTGTCGGAATCACGCCGATGATGGCCATGCTAGCCGCCGCTCTGCCCTCGGGCCGTCCCATCCACTTCATCCACGCGGCGCGCCATGGCGGCGTGCATGCCTTCCGCCGCCAGCTGGAAGAACTGGCAGCGCGCCATCCGCAATTGCAGGTGCGTTTCTGCTACGAGCAGACCCGGGAAGGCGACGCGCCGCCGCATGCCACCGGTCTGATCGATCGCGCATTGTTGCAGCAATGGCTGCCCAAGCAGGCCGACATGGATGCCTATTTCGTCGGCCCCAAGGCCTTCATGAAGGCCATCAAGCGCCAATTGCAGGAACTGGGCGTGCCGGCTACGCAGAGCCGCTACGAGTTCTTCGGCCCGGCCGCTGCACTGGACTGAGCCGCACCGGAAGCCATCCCATCAGACCAACAAGAGAGGACATCAGACCATGAACCTGGACAAATATCGCCGCGAACACGCCGACATCATCAGCCACGTGCAACAGCTCAAGCGCCTGTGCGATCAAGGCATCGCCACGCAGGCGGCGGCCATCGCACGCGAAGTCATCGCCATGAGCTCGCTGATCAAGCTGCACCTGTCGGTGGAAGACCGCTATCTCTACCCGGCGCTGCAAAAGGCCGACCCGGCACTGGCGGCCAAGGCCCAGCAATATCAGGAAGAGATGGCCGACATCTCGGCGCAGTACGGCCAGTTCTCACGCCAGTGGAACGACGCCCAGCACATCGCCGAACAGCCGGAACACTTCCGCGCCGATGCCAACCGGGTCCTGAGGACCTTGTTCGACCGCATCGGCCGCGAGAACCGCGAGTTCTATCCCATGGTGGAAGCGGCCTGAGCCTGAGCGCACATCGATGCCTGCATGGCGGCGCGCTGCGCTGCCATGCAGCAAGTTGTGCCCGATGACCTCCGGCTTTTTAACAAAGAACTGCGCTGGATCAGGCTAAGATTGATCTTTGACAACTTTCGGCGGCGCAGCAAATGGTAGGCTGTGCCTTCCCCCCTCCTCCAGCCGAAAGATGAACATGAGCGAGAAACTGAGCGCCCAGCGCCATACCCCCGATGAATTGAGTCAGGAACTGGAAGCCCTGGATATGGAGATCGTGCGCCACGCCGTGATCTGCCAGGTGCGCCTGTTTGATCCGGGCATTATCAACCAGATCATGGACAACAACGAGCACGTCTGCGGCGAAGCGCATCCGACTGCGTTCCAGAGCCTGCGCGGACTGCTCTATCTGCACTTCGACATGCACCGGCAACTGGCCGAGACCTATGGTCCGACCGATGCCGAAATGATCATTCAGCGCGTCCATGCGCATCTCAAGCCGCGCATCGGCGAACAACTGCACTCGCTGTTCGACCGCGGCTCCATTCTCTGATCAGGCCACCAGGCGCTCGCCCAGGCTGCTGCCGGCGGCGAAGGCGCTGAGGTTATCGATGGTGGTCTGCATGATCTGGCCGATGGCTTCTTCGGTGAAGAAGGCCTGGTGGCCCGTGACGATCACATTGGGAAAGGACACCAGGCGCTGGATGACATCATCGGTGATGATGGTCGAGGACAGGTCCTGGAAGAACAGGCTGGCTTCCTGCTCATAGACATCGATGGCCAGCCCGCGCAGGCGGCCACTCTTGAGGGCGGCGATGACGGCCTCGGTATCGACCAGCCCGCCTCGGCTGGTATTGACCAGAATGCAACCCGGCTTGGCCAGCGCCAGCGACTCGGCGTTGACCAGATAGCGGGTGGCCTCGGTGAGCGGACAATGCAGCGAGATCACGTCACTGGCCGCAAACAGTTCGGCGCGTTCCACGTACCGTCCGCCCAGGGCTTCAAAGTCGGGATTGCGATGCACATCGCTGCCCAGTATCTGGCAACCGAAACCGGCCATGATGCGAGCAAACAGGACACCGATCTTGCCGGTGCCGACCACGCCGACAGTCTTGCCATGCAGGTCCACCCCCATCAGACCATCCAGTTCGAAATTGCCTTCGCGGGTACGCATGCTGGCGCGGGCGATCTTGCGATTGACCGCCTGCAACAGGCCGACGGCGAATTCGGCCACCGAATGCGGGGAATAGTCGGCCACCCGCGCTACCGTCAGTCCAAGTGACCGGGCAGTGACCACATCGACATGGTTGAAGCCGGTCGAGCGGGTCGTCACGAAACGCACGCCCAGCGCGGCCAGCTTGTGCAGCACCGCCCCACCCAGGTCATCATTGACGAAGGCCGCCACGGCGTCGCAGCCGGCGGCCAGTTGGGCGGTATCGGCGTCCAGGCGGTCCTGGAGGAACACCAGCTCATGGCCGTGGCTGGCGTTGGCGCGCGCCAGCAAGGTCTGGTCGTAGCGGCGGGCACTGAATACGGCGGTCTTCATGCAAACATTCTCCTTGCTTCTGACAGGGGATCGGATGGGATCGATGTGATCGATGTGATCAATACCGCATTGCAACAGATCGCGCCAACGATGGCATTGACGCAACGCAGGAAGGACTGAAACAGGCCATCCCTGCGGCCGAGGATGGCAAAAGTGGGCCGGATCGGCGTGCGAAGCTTTCATCCAGCTATCGAAAAAACCGATATTTGCATCCAGCGCCGGTCCAGCCGGTCCATGCACCCCGATTCGGGACTAGAATCGGCGGCGCAATAGCTTTCCCTACTAAAAAGATCCTGACAACACCTGCCGCGATGGCGGGACGAGACAGGCGCAAGACCGGAATCAACACGGTCCGCCCAACACATAATGAGGCACTTATCATGACTACATCCACAGCTTCGCAATCGAAGTTTTCCACTGTGCTGCGCGTGACCAGCGGCAACTTCATGGAAATGTTCGATTTCTTCCTGTTCGGCTTCTACGCTACCCATATCTCGAAGGCCTTCTTCCCCAGCGACAACGAGTTCGCCTCGCTGATGCTGACTTTCATGACCTTCGGCGCCGGTTTCCTGATGCGTCCGCTGGGTGCCATCATCCTGGGCGCCTACGTTGACCGCGTGGGCCGTCGCCAAGGCCTGATCGTGACCCTGGCGCTGATGGCGCTGGGTACCATGCTGATCGCCTTCGTCCCCTCCTACGCCACCATCGGCGCGCTGGCCCCGATGCTGGTGCTGGTCGGTCGCCTGCTGCAGGGCTTCTCGGCCGGCGTGGAACTGGGCGGCGTGTCGGTCTACCTGTCTGAAATGGCCACGCCCGGCAAGAAGGGCTTCTATGTGAGCTGGCAGTCGGCCAGCCAGCAGGTGGCCATCATCGTGGCAGCCGCCATCGGCTACGCACTCTCGACCACCCTCACCCAGGCCCAGGTCGGCGACTGGGGCTGGCGCATTCCCTTCTTCATCGGCTGCCTGATCGTGCCGGTGCTGTTCGTGATCCGCCGCTCGCTGCAGGAAACCGAAGAGTTCATGCGCCGCAAGCACCGTCCCAGCACCGGCCAGATCTTCCGCTCCATGATCGAGAACTGGAAGCTGGTGATTGCCGGCATGATGCTGGTGTCGATGACGACGGTGTCGTTCTACCTCATCACGGTCTACACCCCGACCTTCGGCAAGAACGTCCTGAAGCTGTCCACCGAGGCCAGCCTGATCGTCACCTTCTGCGTGGGCCTGTCCAACTTCATCTGGCTGCCCATCATGGGCGCGCTGTCGGATCGCATCGGCCGTCGCCCCATCCTGGTGACCTTCACCGTGCTGACCATCCTGACCGCCTACCCGGCCGTGAACTGGCTGGTGCATGACGCCACCTTCAGCAAGATGCTGATCGTCGAACTGTGGCTGTCCTTCCTCTACGCCAGCTACAACGGCGCCATGGTGGTGGCACTGACCGAAGTGATGCCGGCCGACGTGCGTACCGCAGGTTTCTCGCTGGCCTACAGCCTGGCCACCGCAGTGTTTGGCGGCTTCACCCCGGCCATTGCCACCGGCCTGATCCAGGCGACCGGCGACAAGGCGGCGCCAGGCATCTGGATGAGCGCAGCTGCGGTGTGCGGCCTGATCGCTACCCTGATCCTCTACCGCAACAAGACGGCGCAGCAGGTGGCTGCGGCCTGACAAGCCTTTTTGCAATAGCTATTGGAATGGGCCGCTGAAGCTAAGCGGCCCTTTTTTTATGCGCGCAAGCAACGGCGCGCCATAGGTTCAGCGTAGGCTGGACAGGGGCAGGAACAGGGTGAGCGGTGCATCCCGCAGATCGATGAACCCGTGATGACGGTAAAAAGCGGCTGCCTGCGGATCCTTCGCCTCGACCACCATGACCGCGCCGGGAATCTCGGCTGCCACTGCCCGGCGCATGGCATTGACCAGCAGCGCGCCACCGAGGCCGCGCCCCTTGAACTCCCTGTCCACGGCAAGGCGGTCCATGCGGATGGCCGGGATGGAGCCATAACGCGGCAGCTTGCGTCGCAGATCATCCGGCAGTCCGGTCAGCGGCACGCTGGCACTGGCCAGGGTGTAATAGGCGGCGATGCGCTGGCTGTCATCGAGGGCCACAAAGCAGGCGGCCACGCGACGACGGATGTCCTGCGAGACCTGCTCCCGCAGGTAGCGGTTTAGTGCAGGTACGCCGCAGTCGAAGCGGCTACGATCATGCGTCCCGGTCTCCAGCGCCGTCACCAGGAACGGCGGGCGCGTCATTGTTCAGTGCGCAGGAGCTTGTCATGACGCGCCATTGCGCGCTTGAGGGCAGGCGATGGCGACGGGGGCGCCAGCAAGGCATCAGCGAAACGCTGCTGGTCCTGAAGTGAAAGGCGGATCACATCGGCCTGCTCGATGGTCTTTTGCGCAGCCTCCTGCACGGCGCTCACGACGAAATCGGTCAGCGTACGACCTTCGATCTCGGCGGCACGCTTGAGCAATTGCTGCAATTCAGGACTGATCCGGGCTTCGAGCCGGGCGGTTGAGACGGCGGGCATGATGTTTTCCTCCGGAAGTAATTGTACGGCAAATTGCCGGACATATTCAAAAGTTCAGGCTGAGACACTAACCCGGTTTGGCGAAGAACACCGCAAGCGGGAAAGCAATCCAGGGAAATACAAAAATTTCTTCAACTCTTATATAAGAGTTGAAGCATTTCCGCCCGCTTAGGAGTAAACTACCGCTGTTTTTTGCCGCGGCCGTCCGGTAGCAGGACGCCCGAACGCCGCCCCGGGAGACGAGTTTCCACGCAGCAAGCCGACAAGGAGATGGCACCAGTCCAGGCCGACAGAGCAAGGACGGTCCATCCGGCGCTGCGGGGATCGCACCAACGCACATCAACACACCAACGCAAGGACATCATCGTGACTACTGGCAACCCGACCATCATCTATACGCTGACCGACGAGGCACCCTATCTGGCGACCCATTCGCTCTTGCCCATCGTCAAGAAGTTCACCGCTCCGGCTGGCATCGACGTCGTCGAAAGCGATATTTCGGTGGCTGCGCGTCTCCTGGCTGAATTCCCCGAGTACCTCACCGATGAGCAGAAAGTCCCCGACAACCTGGCCACGCTGGGCGCACTGACCCAGAGCCCGGACGCCAACATCATCAAGCTGCCCAACATCAGCGCCTCCATCCTGCAACTGCAAGCGGCCATCCGCGAACTGCAGGCACGCGGCTACAAGCTGCCCGACTATCCGGAAAACCCGTCCACCGACGAAGAGAAGGCCCTGCAAAAGCGCTACGCCAAGATCACCGGCAGCGCCGTGAACCCGGTCCTGCGCGAAGGCAACTCCGACCGTCGCGCACCCAACGCGGTCAAGAACTACGCCCGCAAGCACCCGCACTCGATGTACAAGTGGTCCATGGCCTCGCGCACCCACGTGGCGCACATGCACGGCGGCGACTTCTACGCCGGTGAAAAGAGCCTGACGCTGGACAAGGCCGTGGATGTCAAGATGGACCTGGTCACCAAGTCCGGCGAAACCATCGTCCTCAAGTCCAAGGTCTCGCTGCAAGCCGGTGAAATCATCGACAGCATGTTCATGAGCAAGCAGGCCCTGTGCGCCTACTACGAAGAACAGATGCAAGACGCCTTCGACACCGACCTGCTGCTGTCGGTCCACGTCAAGGCCACCATGATGAAGGTCTCGCACCCGATCGTCTTCGGCCACGCCGTGCGTACCTACTACAAGGACACCTTCGCCAAGCACGCCAAGCTGTTCGCTGACATCGGCGTGAACCCGAACAACGGCATGTCCGGCGTCTACGAAAAGATCAATACCCTGCCCGAAGACAAGAAGGCCGAAGTGCTGGCCGACCTGAAGGCTGACGAAGCCAAGCGTCCACGCCTGGCCATGGTGGACTCCGCCAAGGGCATCACCAACCTGCACGCGCCCAACGACGTGATCGTCGATGCCTCCATGCCAGCCATGATCCGCGCGGGTGGCAAGATGTGGAACGCTGCCGGCAAGACCGAAGACACCAAGGCCCT
>Ga0160495_100263_pt1 | contig 43023 bp, 36 predicted proteins | sample DID4MG_4_FD_108251 | JGI IMG/M metagenome (GOLD analysis project Ga0160495, IMG submission 108251) | Enriched soil microbial communities from UW Madison campus, WI, USA - DID2933_E24_FP4 MG | ecosystem: Environmental > Terrestrial > Soil > Unclassified | place: USA: Madison, Wisconsin | collected... | reverse complement strand
CCCGAACAGGACAGTGAAACGCCTTCGCGCCGATGATAGTGGACGGACGTCTGTGAAAGTAGGTCATCGTCAGGCTTTTATTCCGCAAAACCCCACAGGTAATCCTGTGGGGTTTTGTCTTTGTAGAGTGAGAACCCCTGCGTATTGAAAGCGGCATTGTTTGCGGCCACATGCGTAGAGCGGGATCCGCTGCAGTACCTCAGCAAGACCCAGCAAGACCCAAGAAGTACGCCAAGATTCGAGCGGTTGAAGTTTCAGGCAGCCGCTCAAGCAGTTACGCTTGACGACCATAGCAAGGTGGTACCACTCCTTCCCATCCCGAACAGGACAGTGAAACGCCTTCGCGCCGATGATAGTGGACGGACGTCTGTGAAAGTAGGTCATCGTCAAGCTCTTATCCCTCAAAGCCCCGCCGGTTCCCGGCGGGGCTTTGTCTTTGGGCGAGGGCGGCCTGAATGGCTGGCGACAACTCCTTCAAATCGAAGCGCTTTGCGGGTCGTCAATCAGGCTGCAAGCCGCGCCAATGCTGAATGTGCACAAATAACAACGCCCGTGGGCGGGGGGGCTTTGTGCGGTAAGATTGACCGAGTCAATTCGTTGGAGCGTTATCGTGAGTGATACCCAGACCCCCGTGCCCGGTACGAAGTTGGACCTGCGCACGTTGACCCACGTGGCTTACGGCTTGTTTGCCTTGGGCTTTCTGACGAGTGGAATTCTGGGCATCGCGACATTAGCCGCCGTTGTGCTGATGTATCTGAAGCGCTCGGATGCGGCCGGCACGGTTTACGCTGCCCACTTCGACTGGATGCTGCGCACGTTCTGGTGGGCCATGTTGTGGTTGGCCATCAGCGGTATCGCCGTCTACATCTTCATTGGCTGGATCGGCCTGATCGCAACCGTTGTGTGGGTGCTGTATCGCCTGATCAAGGGCTGGCTGGCGTTGCTGGAAGGGGCGGCGCCCACCACCTACGCGTGACCTGAAAGCAATTCGGGCAACAGCAACAAGAAAGGCCGGCGAGATCGCCGGCCTTTTTCGTGGGCGTTTGGTGCAGTGCCAAGGACAGGTACTTAGGACAGGACGACATAGGCTGCGACAGCAAGCATCGAGACGCCGAAGACCGCGGCCTGGATGCGTACCGCACGTGGCGTATTGAACCGTCCAAGGATGACCTGGCCGCCATAGATCCAGGGGAAATGGCAGAACAGGCCCAGGACAACGAAGGCGGCGCTTAACTGCGTCACCTGGATGGCGAGGCTGGCGCCAGGCGTGAGGAATTGCGCGAACATGACCACGATCATCGAGTGGATTTTGGGGTTCAGCGCGACGCAGATGAAACCGTCCCGAAAGCCCATTGCTTTCTGTGGCCGCGTTGTAGGGTCGGGCGCCACGGATGCGCGGAAGAAGCCCCAGGCGAGATAAAGCAGATAGGCGGCGCCCGCCCATTTCAGGACGGTGTGGAGTTGCGGGTACTCGTGCAGCGTGCCACCCAAGCCAAACCCGTAGAGGGCGCAGAGCGCCAGGTTGCCGGCTTCGAAGCCAATCCAGAACGGCACGGAGCCTTTGATCCCGTAGCGGCCGCCGGCGGTGGCCAAGAGGGTGTTGCCCGGCCCCGGGCTGATGATCATGGGAATGGCGTACCCCAGGAAAACGATCCAACTTTCCCACCCGATCATTACCGCTTCCTTTGAATGTGGTTGCCGCCAATCCCCCGGGGGTTTCCGTGAGCGGGCGAGGTCGTAGTAGATAGCGCTTCCGGGGCGGGGCCAAACGATCTATTCTCATCCCTTCGATAAACTGAACTAATCGAGAACATGCGCCGTCTGCCACCGTTGGGCGCGTTGCGCGCCTTTGAGGCCGCTGCGCGGCATATGAGCTTTACGCTGGCCGCGGCTGAGCTCTGCGTCACGCAGGCGGCGATCAGCCATCAGGTGCGGCAGCTGGAGCACTGGCTGGGTCATGCCATGTTCACGCGCCGAGGCCATGCATTGGCCCTCACGCAAAAGGGCACGGCCTATCTGGCCGAACTGTCGCAAGTGTTTGATCAGATGGCGGCGGCGACCGAGCGCGTGCGCGACAAGCACGAGGGGCCTTTGCGGATCTCGGTGCTGCCTTCCTTTGCGTCGAGATGGTTGTTGCCGCGCTTGCCGGCTTTTCGTGCCAGGCATCCCGACGTGGAATTGAGGGTGACGAGCTCGGTGCAGCTGTGGAGCGGCGATGACGCGTTCGACATCGGCATCCGTTCGGGATTGGGGCGTTGGCCTGGCCTCAAGGCGGACCTGATTGCACGCGAGTTCTTGAGCCCGGTCTGCAGCCCTGCGTTGGCTGCCGGGCCGCCTGCGCTTAAGCGGCCGGAGGATTTGAAGCGCGTGGCGCTATTGCATGATCAGCCGCGCGCGGCGTGGCAGCAGTGGTGCCAACATACCGACGTCCCATTGGACCTTTCGCAAGGTCTTGTCTTCAACGATGCGGCGTTGGTATTGCAGGCTGCGATCGAGGGACAAGGCGTCGCGTTGGCGCGCCTGATGCTGGCTGCGGATGACTTGCGAAAGGGGCGTTTGGTGCGACTGTTTGAGCACGCTTTACCGAACGATTACAGCTATTGGATCGTGTATGCGCGCTCGTCCGCGCAACGTCCGGAGGTGGCTGCGTTTCGAAGCTGGTTGCTCGAAGAGGCGCGCCAAGCCTAGCGATCAGCGAAATGGGATCGACAGGAACCAGTGAGGGAGTGTGCCGTGTCCACAGAATGTGGAGCGGGGTGTCGCGCGGGAAATGGAGCTTGCGCGAGAGGAGGGTGTGCTAGCCCGGCGTGAGCCAGGGCGTCGCGACAATCCAAGAGGCAGGGACGTACGGGGTACGCCCTTTGCCTGCTTACTTCAGATGTGCGTTGACCAGTTTGGTCAGTTCGAACATCGTGACCTGATCTTTGCCAAAGATCGGACGCAGCTTGGCATCGGCGTTGATGTTGCGCTTGTTGCTGGCATCTTGCAGGTTGTGCTTCTTGATGTATTCCCAGATCTTCTTGGTGACCTCGGTACGCGGCACGGCTTCCGAGCCGATGACAGCGGCCAATTCGGCGCTGGGGGTCAGGGGCTTCATGAATGCAGCGTTCGGCTTGCGCGCGGTCGCGGGTTTGGAGGTTGTGGCCATAATGCGGCGCTCCTTCTCTGGCTGTTGGAAAAATTGTCCTGCGGCCGGAGCATAACGTGTCTCTCTCGTAAAGACAAAGGCATTTATCCTCTGTAGCAACTAAAATGCACAGACTGTCCCCCCTACCACGTCATTCTGTAACCTCCTATGTACGCACGATCTCCTTTGGAATCAATTCGCCTATTTCATGACGAATTGACGGCGCTGCGGCGCGATTTGCATGCGCATCCTGAATTGGGCTTCGAGGAAGTCCGAACCTCCGGGATTGTGGCCGGCGCGCTTGAGGCGCTGGGCATCGAGGTGCATCGCGGCATCGGCAAGACCGGCGTGGTGGGCGTGATTCGCGGCAAGCGCTGCGACAGCGGACGCATGATCGGGCTGCGCGCCGACATGGACGCCTTGCCCATGACCGAAGACAACGACTTCGGCCACAAGTCCACCAAGCCGGGCCTGATGCATGGTTGCGGCCATGACGGCCACACCGCGGTGTTGATCGGGGCGGCGAAGTACCTGGCGCAAACGCGCAATTTCGACGGCACGGCCGTGCTGATTTTCCAGCCGGCCGAAGAGGGCCGGGGCGGTGCGCGCGCCATGCTTGAGGACGGCTTGTTCGACACGTTTCCGTGCGACGCGATCTACGCGCTGCATAACTGGCCGGGCCTGCGGCCCGGCACGATCGGCATCAACCCCGGGCCGATGATGGCGGCGGCGGACCGCTTCGAGATCCAGATCACGGGCCGCGGGGGCCATGGCGCGCACCCTTACCAGACGATTGATCCAGTGACGATCGCAGGGCAGATCATCACGGCATTGCAGACCATCGTGTCGCGCAACGTGAACCCGCTGGATTCCGCGGTCGTGTCGATCGGGTCCATGCAGGCGGGGCATCCGGGCGCCATGAGCGTGATCCCGCGCGAAGCCAAGCTGGTGGGCACGGTGCGCACGTTCCGCAAATCGGTCCAGGAAATGGTCGAGACGCGCATGCGCGAACTGGTCACCGCGATCGCCAGCGCATTCGGCGGCACGGCCGAACTGATTTACGAGCGCATCTATCCGGCAACCCTGAACACGCCGCAGCACGCCAACCTGGTGGCCGACATCGCGACCGAGATGATCGGCAAGGAAAACGTGGTGCGCGATCTGGTACCGTCGATGGGTTCCGAGGATTTTTCCTTCATGTTGCAGAGCAAGCCCGGCGCGTACTTCCGGCTGGGCCAAGGCGGCGCCGAGTCGGGCTGCGTGCTGCATAACTCGCATTTTGATTTCAACGATGCCGTCATTCCCCTGGGCAGCGCGATGTTCTGCGCGCTGGCTGAACGGGGCATGCCGCTGGCAGATTAAGAAGCCTTCCATGTCTACTCCAAACACGAATCAGCTCACCATCACCCGCCCCGACGACTGGCACCTGCACCTGCGCGATGGCGCGGCGCTGGAAGCCGTGGTGGCCGATACCGCGCGCCAGTTCGCGCGCGCCATCATCATGCCGAACCTGAAGCCGCCGGTGACCACCACCGAACAGGCGCTGGCCTATCGCGGCCGCATCCTGGAGGCGCTGGGCAAGGCTGGCGGAAATCCGGAAGCGTTCACGCCGCTGATGACGCTCTATCTGACCGACAACACGTCGGCGGAAGAGATCTTCCGCGCGCACGAGTCGGGCCAGGTCTATGCCGTGAAGTTGTACCCGGCGGGCGCCACGACCAACTCGGATGCGGGCGTGACCGATTTGCTGGGCAAGTGCGCGAAGGCGCTGGAAGCGCTGGAAAAATGCGGCATGCCGCTGCTGGTGCACGGCGAAGTGACCGACCCGGCGATTGACGTGTTCGACCGCGAGGCGATTTTCGTCGAGCGCGTGATGAAGCCGCTGCGCCGGGCGTTTCCGGCCCTGAAGGTGGTGTTCGAGCACATCACGACGAAGGAAGGCGCCGAGTATGTACGCGACGCCGAAGGGCCGATCGCCGCGACGATCACGCCGCAACACATGCTGTACAACCGCAACGCGATCTTCCAGGGCGGCGTGCGGCCGCATCTGTACTGCTTGCCGATCTTGAAGCGCGAGACGCATCGTCTGGCCCTGGTCGAGGCTGCCACCAGCGGCAGCCCGCGTTTCTTCCTGGGCACGGACAGCGCGCCGCACGCGCGAGGCTTGAAAGAACACGCCTGCGGCTGTGCCGGCTGCTACACCGCGCTGCACGCAATGGAGCTGTACGCCACGGCCTTTGAGGCCGCGGGCAAGCTGGACAAGCTGGAAGGTTTTGCCAGCTTCCACGGCCCCGACTTCTATGGCCTGCCGCGCAACACCGGCACCCTGACGCTGGTGCGCGAGACGTATCAGGTTCCCGACGAGCTGGAGTTCGGCAATACGACGCTAGTGCCGCTGGCGGCAGGCGAAGCCCTGGCCTGGCGCGCGAAGGTCTGAGCAGCGGGCGCGGGCCCTGATTGGGCGCGCGTCGACGAATGAGAAACGGGGGAGCGGCTGTGCGCCACTCCCCCGTTTTGTTTGCCGTTTGGATGACGGCTATCTATATATATAGATAGGGGCGTCAGAGCGTGCCGTCGCGGCGTGCTTCCAGCAGTTCCCAGCGGGCGAATCGTTCTTCGAGTTCGCTTTCCAGTTTGGCGAGTTCGCCGTTGATGCGATCGACCTCGGCGGGCGCATCGCGGTACAGGCTGCCGTCGGCGAGCTTGCCGGCGAGTTCGGCTTGCTGCGCTTCCAGCGCGGCGATGGCGTCCGGCAGGCCCTCAAGCTCGCGCAAGTCCCACGCGTTCATCTTGGTGGCCTTGGCCGGCTTGGGCTTGGCGACCTTGGCGCGCGCGGCGCTTTCGTCGACGGGCTTGGCGGCGCTGTCCGCATCGGCTGCCGGGGCGGATGGCGCGGGGCGCTGGGCGACCCATTCGTCGTAGCCGCCGACGTAGTCGCGCCAGTGGCCGTCGCCTTCGTAGGCAATGGTCTGGGTGACGACGTTGTTCAGGAAGGCGCGGTCATGGCTGACGAGCAGCACGGTGCCGGCGTATTCCTGAAGCAGCTCTTCCAGCAGTTCCAGCGTTTCGATGTCCAGGTCGTTGGTGGGTTCGTCCAGTACCAGCACGTTGGCGGGGCGCGCGAACAGGCGCGCCAGCAGCAGGCGGGCCCGCTCGCCGCCGGACAGGCTGCGCACGGGAGAGCCGGCGCGGGCGGGCGAGAACAGGAAGTCGCCCAGGTACGTCATGACGTGCTTGCGAGTGCCGCCGATTTCGACCCATTCGCTGCCCGGGCTGATGATGTCGACGAGCGAGGCGTTTTCATCCAGTTGTGCGCGCATCTGGTCGAAGTACGCCACCGCCACGTTCGTGCCCATGCGCGTGGAACCGGTGTCCGGCTGCATTTCGCCCAGGATCAGCTTGAGCAAGGTGGTCTTGCCGGCGCCGTTGGGGCCGATGATGCCGATACGGTCGCCGCGCAGGATCGTCGTGGAGTAGTCATCCACCACGACCTTGTCGCCGAAGGTCTTGCCGACGTGTTCGAGTTCGGCCACGAGCTTGCCCGAACGCTGGCCTTCCGCCAGCGCCAGCGATACGTCGCCGATGCGCTCGCGGCGTTCGGCGCGCTGGACGCGCAGGCTTTCCAGGCGACGGACCCGGCCTTCATTGCGCGTGCGGCGGGCTTCGACGCCCTTGCGGATCCAGACTTCCTCTTGCGCCAGCAGTTTGTCGAATCGGGCTTGTTCCAGGCGTTCGGATTCCAGCCACTGGGCTTTGCGCTCTTGCCATTGGGAGAAGTTGCCCGGGAAGCTGAGCAGGCGTCCGCGGTCGAGTTCGACGATGCGGGTGGTGACGGCGTCCAGGAAGCGGCGATCGTGGGTGATGATGACCGCGGCGCCGCGCCAGCTGCGCAGCATCTCTTCCAGCCAGGCGATGCCGTCGAAGTCCAGATGGTTGGTGGGTTCGTCCAGCAGCAGCAGATCGGGCTCTTCGACCAGGGCGCGTGCCAGCGCGACCCGCTTGCGGGTGCCCCCGGACAGGCCCGCGATCTGCGCATCGGCGGGCAGACCCAGCTTTTCCAGCATGGCGCGCACGCGCGAGGGGCGTTGCCAGTCTTCGTGGTCGCCTTCCACATTGCAGACGACATCGAACACGGTGGCGTTCTCGTCCAGCTCGGGTTCCTGTTCGACCGTGGCGACGCGCAGGCCCGAGTTGCGGGCGATGTCGCCGTCGTCAGGCAGCGTCCTGCCGTCGAGCAACCTCAGCAGCGACGACTTGCCGGCGCCGTTGCGGCCGATGAGGCCGATGCGCTCGCCGGCCTGGATGGCGAAGTCGGCGTGGTCCAGCAGCGGATGGTGGCCGTAGGCCAGCTGGATGTCGGTAAGAGTGATGAGAGTAGCGAGGGCCATGTAGGGAGTCGTTTTTGCGGCGTCTAAGCGGATCAGCGCGTATTGTCGCAGGAACCCCGCAAGCTCGTTTGGGGCGGACTGGGCCCGCGCCTTGGGACGCGCTTCGGGGACGGAGCCGTGACCTGTAATAGAATACGAACCGCAGGGCGGGTCGGGCGATCGCGGTGGATGCGAATCCATCGAGGAAGGTCCGGACTCCATAGGGCAGGGTAACGGCTAACGGCCGTCCGGCCGCGTCTTCGGGCGCGGTTGAGGAATAGGGCCACAGAGACGAGACTGCGAAGCGGGCGTGCTTGCACGCACAGGTACGGCCATCTCCGTATCGCGCCATTCGGCAACGAAGGGCGGCATCGCAGGGTGAAACGCGGCAACCTCTACCCGGAGCAACATCAAATAGGCATGCGTGCGGCCCTCGGGTCGCGAAGGGCGGCTCCGTCCAAGCATGCGGGTAGGTGGCTAGAGCGGCTCAGCAATGATCCGCGCAGAGGAATGATCGTCCGCCAGGGAAACCTGGTGTACAGAATCCGGCCTATAGACCCGTCCTGCATCTAATTTCCCACACGCGAGTTGGCCAGGCCCCAAGCCTGGCCGCGCGTGGTCGCGCCTGAAGTCCGACGCGCAATTTTTTTGGCCGCGCATGGCGGGAAGCCCGGCGGGAAGCCTCGTCAGTTCGGGCGAAACGGCCCTTCGTAAAACAATGCAAAGTCATCCTTAGGCGCTACTTCTGAAGAAGGACTTGTAGAGTGTGCCGCAACCTCCTGATTTATTAGGGGGTTTTTCTTTTTGCGGTTTTACATATTGGTCTAAGTCCTTGTTGTGATTGAAAAAATTGCAACCACGCGCTTGACCGCCCCTGTGCCATACCGTAGAGTGGGAAATAGTAGGAAATTGTGCAATTAAGTGGGGTAAAAGTGGTGTTTCAGGGAAGCAGCGCGCTCACGCTGGATGCCAAGGGACGGATCTCGATTCCGACCCGGCATCGTGACGCGCTGATGTCGCAGGCCGATGGCCGGCTGACCCTGACCCGCCACCCCGACGGCTGCTTGCTGGTGTATCCGCGGCCGGAGTGGGAAAAGAAGCGCGAACAGATCGCCGCTTTTCCCATGACGGCTCGTGCATTGCAGCGGCTGTTGCTGGGCAACGCTCAGGATGTGGAACTGGATGGCTCCGGCCGGGTCCTGATCGCGCCTGAACTGCGCAACGCTTCCGGTATGACGCGCGATGTGATGCTGCTCGGTCTGGGCGCGCACTTCGAGCTGTGGGACGCCGCTACCCTGGCCAGCCGAGAGGCTGAGGATCTGGCCAAGGGTATGCCGGATGTGTTGAATCAGTTTTCGTTCTGAAAAATCTATGGAATTCGAACATCGGCCCGTTCTGCTGGAGCCGACGGTGGACGCACTATTGCTGCCCGACTTCGGCGGCAAGGGCGCGACACGGTCGCACACGCAGACCGAGCCGGATACGGCTACGCGGGCGGAACGCGGCGTGTTTGTCGACGGCACTTTTGGCCGCGGCGGGCACAGTCGCGAGTTGCTGGGCCGCTTGGGCAAGGACGCCCGGCTGGTGGTGTTCGACAAGGACCCCGAGGCGATCGCGGTAGCCAATGCGTTGGCGGCGGCGGACCCTCGGGTCACGGTTATCCATGGCGGCTTTGCCACCATGGCTGAAGAATTGGAGCAGCGCGGCATCGGCAAGGTCGATGGCGTGATGCTGGATCTGGGCGTGTCGTCGCCTCAGATCGATGACGCCGAGCGCGGTTTCTCGTTCATGCGAGACGGCCCGCTCGATATGCGGATGGACACCACTCGTGGTCCCACGGTGGCGGATTGGCTGGCGCAAGCCAGTGTGGATGAGATGCGGGAGGTCATAGCGGATTATGGCGAAGAACGGTTTGCTTTTCAGGTTGCAAAGGCGATTGCTGCTCGCCGCGCAACAAGGCCGCTGCGCACCACGCTCGAGCTTGCCGAGTGCGTCGCCAGCGCCGTCCGCACGCGCGAAAAGGGGCAGCATCCGGCCACACGCACCTTTCAAGCTTTACGGATTTACATCAATCGGGAACTCGAAGAGCTCGCGCGCACCCTCGCGGCAGCTCTAGACCTGCTTGCCCCGGGGGGGAGGTTGGCGGTGATCAGCTTTCATTCGCTTGAAGACCGCATGGTCAAGCAGTGCATCGCGGCGGCGGCGCGTCCGGCCGCCGCGCATGCACGCCTGCCGCTGCGCGAAAGCGAGATGCCGCAACCCATCCTGCGTTCCCTGGGCCGTGTCCTGGCTGAAGACGATGAGGTCTCGGCCAATGCCCGCGCCCGCTCCGCTGTCCTGCGCGTTGCCGAACGCACCGAAACGCCGCTGCCCGCCGAGGGCGGCTTTGCGTTCGTGAAGATCGGCTCGCTGCCCGGCAGCGACCTGGCTCCGCCGCCTCGCCGCGGCGGCAAGGGGGGGCGGCGCTAATGGGTCGTGTCAACCTGATCATTGCGGCTTTACTGATGCTGTCGGCCATTTCCCTGGTCACCAGCCGGTATCAGTCGCGCCAGCTCTTTGTCGAGCTGGGACGTGATCAGGCCCAGGAACGCGACCTGGAAACCAACTGGCGCCGCCTGCAGCTTGACCGCGCCGAACTGGCCCGCAACGCGCGGGTCGATGTGATTGCACGCGACGGCCTGAAGATGATTCCCATCGTTCCGGACCGCACGCTGTATTTGAATCAAGCGCCCGTCTCCACGGCTGGGGGCGCCAAATGAAACGCGTCCCCTTCTTCGACAACCCGGTGCTGCGGGGGCAATTGCCCACCTGGCGCGCGCGTCTGGTGCTGATCCTGCTGTTTGGCGGGTTCACGGTGCTGGCTGGCCGCGCGCTGTTCCTGCAAGGGTTGTCGACGGAGTTCCTGCAACAGCAGGGCGAACGTCGCTATGAACGCACGCTGACCCTGGCGGCCACGCGCGGCAAGATCACGGACCGCAATGGCGCGGTGCTGGCCTCCAGTGTGCCGGCGCGCGCCATCTGGGCCATTCCCGAAGACGCCAAGCAGGGCACGCCCGCGCAGATGGATGCGCTGGCCAAGCTGCTGGAAACGCCGGTGGCCGACTTGCGCCACCGCCTGGTCGACGAAGACAAGAACTTCGTCTACCTGAAGCGCCAGGTCTCGATGGACGTGGCCGACAAGATCAAACAGTTGGGCATGCCGGGCGTGCACCAGCAGCCCGAGACGCGCCGCTACTACCCCGACGGCGACGTGATGGCCCACGTGGTGGGTTTCAACAGCGTCGAAGATCAGGGCCAGGAAGGCGTCGAACTGACGTTCAACCAGCAGTTGTCGGGCCGTCCGGGCAGCCGCCGCGTCATCAAGGACCGGCTGGGCCGCGTCATTGAAGACGTGCAGGCCGTGACCTTGCCGGTCGATGGCCGCGACTTGCGCCTGTCGATCGATACCCGTTTGCAGTACCTGGTGTTCAAGGAATTGAAGGACGCCATGGACAAGCACCAGGCCAAGGGCGCCACCGCCGTGGTCGTGGACGTGCAGACGGGCGAAATCCTGGCGCTGGCCAACGTGCCGACCTTCGACCCGAACAAGCGCGAGAGCTTCCATGGGTCCAAGCTGCGCAACCAGGCCATTACCGATACCTTCGAGCCGGGCTCGATCATGAAGCCGTTCACCGCCGCGCTGGCGCTGGACCTGGGCCGCATCACGACGTCGACGCTGTTCGAAACCGGCAATGGCCGTTTCCAGTATCAGGGCAGCACGATCAGCGACGTGAGCCGCAACGGCACGCTGGACGTGGCCGGCGTGCTGCGCAAGTCCAGCAACATCGGCATGACGATGATCTCCGAGAAGCTGGAATCCCGCGAAATGTGGGACCGCTTCACCGAATTGGGCCTGGGCCAGGCGCCTCAGGTGGGATTTCCCGGCGCTGCGCCGGGCCGCCTGCGCCCGTGGGACCGCTGGCGCCTGATCGAAAAGGCGACGATGGCCTACGGCTACGGCCTGTCGGTCTCGCTGCTGCAAGTGGCGCGCGCCTACACCGTCTTCGCCCGCAACGGCGACATGGTGTCGCTGACCCTGGTCAAGCGCGACAGCGACCCCACCAGCGTCAAGATCTACACGCCGAAGACGACCGCCATGGTGCGCGCGATGCTTGAGGCCGCCGCTGGCCCCGAGGGCACGAAGGCCGCTCAGGTGCAGGGCTACCGCGTGGCTGGCAAGAGCGGTACCGCGCGCAAGATCGTCGACGGCAAATACAGCATGCAGCGTTATCGGAGCTCCTACGTGGGCTTCGCTCCGGTGTCCGATCCGAAGATCGTGGTGGCCGTGTCCATCGACGAACCGACGGTCGGCGGCTACTACGGCGGCGCGATCGCCGCGCCCGTGTTCTCCCATATCGTGGGGGGGAGCCTGAGGCTGATGGGGGTGCGGCCGGACGCGCCTTTTGAATCCACGATTGTTGCTGGTCTCAAGGAGCCAGGCAGATGAGCGCCAAAGGCTTCCTCTCCTCCCCTGTCGCCACGGTTGCCGAAACCGTGGCGTGGTTGCATGCGCGCGTCTCGTTGACGGCGCACCTGAAGTTGGACTCCCGCGATATCGAGCCGGGTGACGTGTTCGTCGCCTGCCCGGGCCTGTCCAGCGACGGACGTCTCTATATAGATAAGGCGTTGGCGCTGGGCGCCAGCGCCGTGTTGTTCGAAGCGCCCGCCAGCGATTCCGTCCTGGCCGCGGCGGCCGACACGCCCATGTTGCCGGTGACCGGTCTGCGCGCCTTGCTGGGCGAGCTGGCCGACACCTGGTACGGCCGCCCGTCCGCCGCGTTGGCGGTGGTGGCGGTGACCGGCACCAACGGCAAGACCTCGTCGGTGCAATGGATTGCGCATGCGCTGAGCCGCAATGACAAGCCTTGCGGCACCATCGGCACCCTGGGCGCCGTGCTGCCCGACGGCCGCACGCTGGGCGGCGACCTGACGACGCCCGACGTCCTGACCGTGCACCGCACGCTGGCCGCCATGCGCGACGCCGGCGCCAAAGCCGTGGCCATGGAAGCGTCGTCGATCGGCATCGAGCAAGGTCGTCTGGACGGCGTGCGCATCGCGCTGGCCGCCTTCACGAACCTGACGCGCGATCATCTGGATTACCACGGCACGATGGAACACTACGAGGCCGCCAAGGCCCGCCTGTTCCGCTGGCCGGGCCTGACGGCCGCCATCGTCAATGCCGATGACGCCGCCGGGCGCCGCCTGATCGCCAGCCTGCCTGCGGGCACGGGCGCGATGGGCTACAGCCTGAGCGATTCGCCCGAGATCCCCGCCGCGATGCGTGCGCGCGATCTTCAAGCCACGTCCCAAGGCCAGATATTCACGCTGGTGTCGCCGCATGGCGAAGCCCAGATCGTGACGCGTCTGCTGGGGGCGCACAACGTGTCGAACCTGCTGCTGGTGGCTGGCGTGCTGTACAAGCTGGGCCTGCCTTTTGCGCAGATCGCGCGGGAATTGGCCGCGACTGACCCTGTGGACGGCCGCTTGCAGACCGTCGAATCGGTGCCGGTTACGACGCAGGCCCATGCCGGCCGCAGCCCGTTGGTGGTTGTGGATTACGCGCACACGCCGGATGCCTTGTCGCGCGCCTTGACCGCACTGCGCGCCGTGGCCGTTGCCCGCTCGGGCCGCCTGATCTGCCTGTTTGGCTGCGGCGGCGAACGCGATCCGGGCAAGCGCCCCGAAATGGGCCGAATTGCTGCGGAACTGGCCGATCACGTGGTGGTGTCCAGCGACAATCCGCGCACGGAATCGCCCGAAGCGATCGTTCAACAGATTCTGGCCGGTATTCCGGAAGCGGCGCATGCCGACGTGCAGGTCGACCGCGCACGCGCCATCATGCAGACCATCTGGGCCGCGTTGCCCGAAGACGTGGTGCTGCTGGCCGGCAAGGGGCACGAGACCTATCAGGATGTCGGAGGCGAAAAGCTGCCTTTCGACGACCGTGAATGGGCGCGTCTGGCGATGCTGCTGCCGCAGGTCAAGGGCGTGTCCACCGACACCCGCCGCATCGATACGGGCGAACTGTTCGTGGCGCTGGTCGGTGAAAACTTCGACGCGCACAACTATCTGGACCAGGCCGAAGGCCGTGGCGCTTGCGCGGCTGTGGTCGCGCATCCCGTTAGCGACGCCAAGCTGCCGCAGCTGGTGCTGGGCGACACCCGCGTCGCGCTGATGCGCATCGGCGCGGCGTGGCGGTCGCAGTTTTCATTGCCCGTTGTGGCAGTGACCGGCAGCAACGGCAAGACGACCACGAAGGAAATGATCTCGGCCATGCTGGCCGAGTGGCGCGGCGAAGCAGGCCGGCTGGCCACCGCCGGCAATCTGAACAACGATATCGGCGTGCCGCTGACCCTGCTGCGTCTGCGCCCCGAGCATCGCGCGGCGGTTTTCGAATTGGGGATGAATCACCCGGGCGAGATCGCGCAACTGGCCGCCATGGCCGCGCCGACCGTCACGCTGGTGACCAACGCCCAGCGCGAGCATCAGGAATTCATGCACACCGTCGAAGCGGTGGCGCACGAGAACGGCGCCGCGATCGCGGCGCTGCCGGACGACGGCATTGCCGTGTATCCGGGCGACGAACCGTATTGCGGGATCTGGGACGCGCTGGCCGAGCCGCGCCGCGTGCTGCGCTTTGGTTTGCAGCCTGGCCTGGACGTTTACGCGGAACACATTCTCGCGGACGTGAGCGCCACGCGCTGCCGCGTCGTGACGCCCGTCGGATCCGCGGATCTGGTGCTGCCGGTGCCCGGTTTGCACAACCTGCGCAATGCGTTGGCAGCGATCGCCAGCGCCATCGCGGCGGGCGTGCCGCTGGACAGCGCGGTGCGCGCCCTGGCGGGCTTTGTTCCCGTCGCGGGTCGCATGCAGCACAAGCAAATGAGTGACGGAACGTTGCTCATCGATGACACCTACAATGCCAACCCCGATTCGGTTCGTGTGGCCATCGACGTGCTGGGCCGCATGGCCGGCAAGCGTGTCCTGGTGTTGGGCGACATGGGTGAAATCGGGGACAACGGTCCCGCCTTGCATGCCGAGGCGGGCATTTACGCGCGCGAGCAAGGGCTTGACGCGTTGATCACGCTAGGCGAAGCCAGCCGGGCGGCCGCGGCCGCATTCGGAGCTGGCGCGCACGCCTGCGCATCGGTAGACGAAGTGGTTGCCGCCTTGCGCGGTTTGCGCGCGTCCTGCGTATTGGTAAAGGGATCGCGTTTTATGCGCATGGAGCGGGTTGTGACGGCTTTTTCTTTGAATGACGGACAGGCGGCCAAGGGGCAGGGAGAGCACCATGCTGCTTGAGATCGCCCGTCTGCTTTCCGATGATGTGCGCGCGCTGGGCGTGTTCGAGTACATCACTTTGCGCGCTGTGCTGGCGTGCGCGACGGCGTTGCTGATCGGTCTCGTCGCCGGTCCGCGTGTGATCCGCAAGTTGACCGAGATGAAGATCGGCCAGGCCGTGCGTTCGTACGGCCCGGAATCGCATCTGGTCAAGACTGGCACCCCCACGATGGGCGGCGTGCTGATCCTGATTTCCATCGCCATCAGCACCTTGCTGTGGGCGGACTGGACCAACCGCTTCGTGTGGGTGGTGCTGCTGGTGACGTTCGGCTTCGGCTGGATCGGCTGGCGCGACGATTACCGCAAGGTCGTCTATCGCGATCCGGAAGGCATGCCCGCGCGTCAGAAATTCTTCTGGCAGGCCACCATCGGCATGATCGCCGCCGTGTACCTGGCGTTTGCCGTGTCGGCGCCGGCCAACACCGAACTGTGGCCGCTCTTCAAGGCCTGGGTCGGCAGCGGCTTCACGATGGCATTGCCGACGCGCGCCGACTTGATCGTGCCGTTCTTCAAATCGGTGAGCTATCCGTTGGGCGTGCTGGGCTTCGTGGCGCTGACCTGGGCCGTGATCGTGGGCACCAGCAACGCCGTGAACCTGACCGACGGCCTGGACGGCCTGGCGATCATGCCCACCGTGATGGTGGGCAGTGCGCTGGGCATCTTCGCCTACGTGGTCGGCCGCGTGGACTATTCCAAGTACCTGCTGTTCCCGTATATTCCCGGCGCCTCGGAATTGATGGTGCTTTGCGCGGCGATCGGGGGCGCGGGATTGGCCTTTTTATGGTTCAACGCGTATCCGGCCCAGGTGTTCATGGGCGACGTCGGCGCGCTGGCGCTCGGCGGCGCGCTGGGTACCATCGCAGTGATCGTGCGCCAGGAAATCGTGCTGTTCATCATGGGCGGCGTGTTCGTGGTGGAAACGCTGTCGGTGATGATCCAGGTGACCTGGTTCAAGTACACGAAGCGACGTTATGGCACAGGTAGACGCATATTCCGCATGGCGCCGTTGCATCATCACTTTGAAGTGGGTGGCTGGAAAGAAACCCAGGTGGTCGTGCGTTTCTGGATCATCAGCATGATGCTGGTGCTGATTGGCCTCTCTACGCTGAAGTTGCGATGAATACGATGGAAACCTCCCGCGCTGACGCGCCGCTCGTCCTGATCCTCGGATTAGGCGAGACGGGTGTCGCCGCCGCTCGCTGGTGCGCCCGCCTGGGCGCCCGCTTGCGCGTGGCCGACACGCGCGCCGAGCCGGGCGGATTGGCGGCGCTGCGCGATGCGCTGGCGCAAAGCGATGTGGAATACCGCCTGGGTTGCGACGTGTCCTTCGATACGGCGCTGCTGGATGGCGTGAACCAGGTTGTGCTGAGCCCCGGCCTGGCGCCGACCCTGCCGCCTGCCGCCGACCTGCTGCGTGAGGCCGAGGCCCGCGGCATCGAAGTCGTCGGCGAAATCGAATTGTTTGCACGCGCGCTGGCCGACCTGGCCGAGACGCGCGAGTACCGTCCCCGCCTGCTGGCGGTGACGGGCACCAACGGCAAGACCACCGTGACCGCGCTGACGCGCGACCTGATCGACGCCAGCGGCCTGTCGGTCGTGGCGGCCGGCAATATCAGCCCCGCCGCGTTGACGGCGCTGATCGACGCGCTGGACAACGACGCGCTGCCGCAGGTCTGGGTGTTGGAGTTGTCCAGCTTCCAGCTGGAAACGACGCGCTCGCTGATGGCGGATGCGGCCGTGGTGTTGAACGTCACGCAGGACCACCTGGACTGGCATGGCGGCATGGAGGCGTATGCCGAGGCCAAGGCGCGCCTCTTGAAGATGGCGCGTGTCGCCATCGTCAACCGCGACGACCCGCTGACCGTGCGCATGGTGCAGACCGTGAATGCCCTGAACGTGCGCAGCTTCGGCCGCGACATGCCGGAACTGGTTGGTGACATGGGGCTGGAACTGGGGCAGGGCGTGGCCTGGCTGGTCGCCGCTGAACCCGTCGATTTCGATGAGCCCGCGCCGCCCGTGCGCAGGAAGAAGGACGCGCCCGAACCGGTGCGCGCCAACGGCCGCATGAGCCGCCTGATGCCCGTGGACGCCTTGCGCATCCGCGGCATCCACAACGCCTTGAATGCGCTGGCCGCGTTGCAGCTGGCGCGCTGCCTGGATCTGGGTTGGGGCGCCATGCTGCGCACGCTGCGCGAATACGCCGGCGAACCGCATCGCGCGGCGTTCGTGCGCCAGATCGGCGGCGTCGACTACATCAATGACAGCAAAGGCACCAACGTGGGCGCCACCGTCGCGGCGCTGGAAGGCCTGGGCCAACCCGTGGTGCTGATCGCCGGCGGCCAGGGCAAGGGCCAGGACTTCTCGCCGTTGATTCCGGTGGTGTCGCGCCACGCGCGCGCCGTGATGCTGATCGGCGTGGACGGGCCCGAGATCGGCCGCGTGCTGGCACCGACCGGCGTCAACTGCATCACCGTCGATTCGCTGCATGATGCCGTGCGCGGCGCGGCGGAACTGGCGCAGCCCGGCGACGCTGTGCTGCTGTCGCCCGCCTGCGCCAGCCTGGACATGTTCCGCAACTACCCGCACCGCGGGCAGGTATTCGTGGAAGAGGTCGAAGACCTGGCCCGCGACCGTGGAGAGGTGGCATGAGCCTGATCGCCGATCTCACCGCCAGCGTCAATGCCGTACGGCCCGGTCGTACCAAAATGCGCAACTTCGATCTGCCGCTGGTCATCGCGGCGTCGACGTTGTTGTTGCTTGGCTTGCTGATGGTGTATTCGGCGTCGATCGCGCTGGCCGACGGCCCGCGTTACGCTTCCTACGGGCGCTACTACTTCGTGATCCGCCACGGCCTGTTCGTCAGCGCCGGGCTGCTTGCCGGGGCCGTGGTGCTGGCGATCCCGATCCGCGTCTGGCAGCGCATGGCCGTACCGCTGTTCGTGGTGGCGATGATCCTGCTGGTCGCGGTGCTGATCCCCGGCATCGGCCGCGAGGTCAACGGCGCCCACCGCTGGATTCCGCTGGGTCCCTTGAACTTCCAGCCGTCCGAATTGATGAAGCTGGCCGCGCTGCTCTACGCCGCCGACTACACCGTGCGCAAGCAGGAACACATGCAGGCGTTCGCCCGGGGCTTCCTGCCGATGGCTTTCGCGCTGGCCGGCGTGGGCATGCTGCTGCTGCTGGAGCCCGACTTGGGCGCCTTCATGGTGATCGTGGCGATCGCCATCGGCATCCTGTTCCTGGGCGGCATCAACGGCAAGTACTTCAGCAGCCTGCTGGCCGTGCTGGTCGGCACCTTCCTGATGCTGATCTGGCTGTCGCCGTGGCGTCGGGCGCGCCTGTTCGCCTATCTGGATCCCTGGAACGAAGACAACGCCTACGGCAGCGCCTATCAGTTGTCGCACTCGCTGATTGCCTTGGGCCGTGGTGAATGGTTCGGCGTGGGCCTGGGCGCCAGCGTTGAAAAGCTGCATTACCTGCCTGAAGCGCACACCGACTTCCTGATGGCGGTGGTGGGCGAAGAACTGGGCTTTGTGGGCGTGATGACGGTGATTACGCTGTTCGCCATCATCATCTATCGCGGTTTTGATATCGGCCGTCAGGCCATCGCCATGGAACGCACGTTCGCGGGGCTGGTGGCGCATGGCGTGGCGATGTGGTTCGGCGTGCAGTCCTTCATCAACATGGGCGTGTGCCTTGGCCTGCTGCCGACCAAGGGTCTGACCCTGCCGCTGATGAGCTACGGCGGTTCCGGCGTGGTGATGAACCTGTGCGCCCTGGCCATGCTGATTCGGGTCGATGTGGAAAACCGCGTGATGATGCGTGGGGGACGGGTATGACCGCCGCCCGCACCATCCTGATCATGGCCGGCGGCACCGGCGGGCACATCATGCCCGGCCTGGCCGTGGCCGATGTGCTGCGCGAGCGTGGCTGGCGCGTGCTGTGGCTGGGCAACCCGGACAAGATGGAAGGCAAGCTGGTGCCGCCGCGCGGCATCGAGCTGGTGCCGCTGCGGTTCCAGGGCGTGCGCGGCAAAGGCGCCTCGGCGCTGCTGAAGCTGCCGTTCTTGCTGCTGCGCGCCTTCGCGCAAGCCTGGTCGCGCTTGTCGGACGTGCGTCCGGACGTCGTGCTGGGCATGGGCGGCTACGTAGCCTTCCCGGGCGGCGTGATCGCTGCGCTGCGTGGCACGCCGCTGGTCGTGCACGAACAAAATGCCGTGGCCGGCACCGCGAACAAGTGCCTGGCCAAGATGTCGCGCCGCGTGCTGAGCGGATTCCCCGGCGTGCTGCCCAAGGGCGAAGCCATGGGCAATCCCGTGCGCGCGGACCTGTGCGACTTGCCGGACCCGGCCGTGCGCTATGCCGGCCGCACCGGCCCGCTGCGCGTGCTGGTCGTGGGCGGCAGCCTGGGCGCGCAAGCCTTGAACACGACGGTTCCGCAGGCGCTGGCGCGCCTGCCGCAAGACAGCCGCCCGGTGGTCATTCACCAGGCCGGCGAACAACATTTGCCCGCGCTGCAGCAGGCCTACGCCCAAGCGGGCGTGCAGGCCGACTGCCGCGCATTCATCGATGACATGGCGGGCGCCATGGGTGATGCGGATCTGCTGATCTGCCGCGCCGGCGCCATGACGGTGTCCGAAGTGGCCGCGGCGGGTGTCGCGGCGCTGTTCGTGCCGTTCCCGTATGCCATCGATGACCATCAGACTGCCAACGCGCGCTTTTTGAGCGACGCGCAGGCCGCTTGGCTGCAGCCGCAGTCCGCCTTGACGCCCGAGTGGCTGGCGGACTGGCTCGCCCAGCGTTCCCGACAAGAACTGGAAGCCGTTGCCATCCGGGCCCGCGCCCATGCGCACCCGGAAGCGGCGGCTCATATCGCCGACGTCTGTGAACAAGCAGCCGGGCGTTCATCATGAAACACAGAATTCAACATATCCATTTCGTAGGCATCGGCGGCTCGGGCATGAGCGGCATTGCCGAAGTGCTGCTCAACCTGGGCTACACGATCAGCGGTTCCGACCTGAACGAGTCGGCCGTGACGCGTCGCCTGGCAAGCCTGGGCGTGAAGATCGCGATCGGCCACGTGGCCAGCAATGTCACGGGGGCGGGTGCCATCGTGACGTCCACGGCCGTGGCCGGCGACAACCCCGAAGTGATCGCGGCGCGCGCCTCGCGTATTCCGGTGGTGCCGCGCGCCATCATGCTGGCCGAACTGATGCGCCTGAAGCGCGGCATCGCCGTAGCCGGCACGCACGGCAAGACGACGACGACCAGCCTGGTGGCCAGCGTGCTGGCCGCCGGCGACCTGGACCCCACCTTCGTGATCGGCGGACGCCTGAATTCGGCCGGCGCGAATGCGCGGTTGGGGCAGGGCGACTACATCGTGGTGGAAGCCGACGAGTCCGACGCGTCGTTCCTGAACCTGCTGCCGGTGATGGCCATCGTGACCAACATCGACGCCGACCACATGGACACCTACGGGCACGATGTGGCGCGCTTGAAGAGCGCGTTCATCGAATTCACGCAGCGGCTGCCGTTCTACGGCAGCGCCGTGCTGTGCTCGGACGACGCCAACGTGCGCGAGATCATGCCGTTCGTGTCGCGTCCCATCACGACCTACGGTTTGAACGAAGACGCGCAGGTGCGCGCCTATGAAGTGCAGCCGGAAGGCACGCGCATGCGTTTCAACGTGCAGCGCACGCACCGCGAAACGCTGCTGCCGCCGCTGCAGGTGGAACTGAATCTGCCGGGCCTGCACAACGTCCGCAACGCGCTGGCCGCGATTGCCGTGGCAACCGAACTGGGCGTGTCCGACGAGGCGATCTGCGACGCCTTGTCCGCGTTCAAGGGCGTGGGCCGCCGCTTCACGCAAACAGGCGAATTCCCCGTGCCGGCCAACCATGGCGGCGGCACGTTCACCGTGATCGACGACTACGGCCATCACCCGGTCGAAATGGCCGCGACGCTGGCTGCCGCGCGCGGCGCGTGGCCCGACCGCCGCATCGTGCTGGCGTTCCAGCCGCACCGCTACACGCGGACGCGGGATTGCTTTGAAGATTTCGTACGGGTGCTGGGCACGGCCGACGCCGTGCTGCTGACCGAGGTCTATGCCGCCGGCGAACCGCCCCTGGTGGCGGCCGACGGCCGCGCCTTGTCGCGCGCCTTGCGCGTGGCCGGCAAGGTCGAACCGGTCTTCGTCGAAGACGTGGCTGAACTGCCGCAGGCCGTGGTGGACTTCGTGCGCAACGGCGACGTGGTGATTGTGATGGGCGCGGGGTCGATCAGCAAAGTCCCGGCCCAAGTGGGAGAACTGGCATGAGCACGCAATTCGGCAAAGTGGGTGTGTTGTACGGCGGCCGTTCCGCCGAGCGCGAAGTGTCGCTGATGTCCGGCAAGGGCGTGCAGCAGGCGCTGGCCAGCGCCGGCGTGGACGCGCACCTGTTCGACACGGGCGAACGCAGCCTGGCCGAGCTGGCCGCCGAAGGCTTCGACCGGGTGTTCATCGCCCTGCATGGCCGCTATGGCGAAGACGGCACGATCCAGGGCGCCCTGGAACTGCTGGGCATCCCTTACACCGGCAGCGGTCCGATGGCCTCGGCGCTGGCCATGGACAAGACCATGACCAAGCGCGTGTTGCTGCAGCATGGCCTGCCTACGCCTGACTTCGAAGTGCTGGACGCCGACACGGAACTGCGCCTGGTCCCCGACCGCCTGAGCCTGCCGCTGATCATCAAGCCGCCGCATGAAGGTTCGACCGTGGGCATCACCAAGGTGGTGGGCTATTCGGACATGAAGGAAGCCTACGCCGCGGCCGCCCGCTACGACAGCGAAGTGCTGGCCGAGCAGTTCATCACCGGCCGGGAATTGACCGTGGCGGTGCTGGGTTCCGGCAAGGGCGCGCGCGCGCTGCCGGTGATCGAGATCGCGGCGCCGGGCGGCAACTACGACTACGAACACAAGTATTTCTCGGACGACACGCAGTATTTCTGCCCGGCCAATCTGCCGCCCGACGTGGCCGAGAACGTGTCGGCCATCGCCGTCAAGGCCTATCGGGCGCTGGGCTGCGAAGGCTGGGGCCGCGCCGACTTCATGCTGGATCGCGACAACCGTCCCTGGCTGCTTGAACTGAATACTTCGCCTGGCATGACCAGCCACTCTTTGGTGCCCATGGCTGCGAAGGCCATGGGGATCAGCTACGCCGATCTGTGCGTGGCGATTCTGTCCGAGGCCTCGTGCAAAGTGCACGGCGTCTCCCGTAACGCTTGACCTGGATAATCCGTGTGGAACGACGCTCGCACTACCAACCTGATCGCCAACACGCTAGCCGTGCTGGCGGTTTGCGCCATGCTCCTGGCGGGCGTGGTGTGGGTGGTGCAACGCCCGTTCTTCACGCTGTCGGCGATCGAGCTGGAGTCCATGCCGGACACCGAGCTGCATTACGTGTCGCCGGGGGCGGTGCGATCGGCGATCGCCGGCCGCTTCAAGGGCAACTTCTTCACGGTGGACCTGGACGATGCGCGCGAGCTCTTCGAGTCGGTGCCGTGGGTGCGCCATGCGACCGTGCGCCGGATCTGGCCCAACGTGCTGCGCGTGCAGATCGAGGAACAGCAGCCCCTGGCGCTGTGGAACGAGAACCAGATGATCAACACCTGGGGCGAAGCGTTCACGGCGAACACGGGCGAGGTGGACGACGAAACCGTGCTGCCGCAGTTCTCCGGGCCCGAGGGCACCGAGTCGCTGGTCGTGCAGCGCTACGCCGAGCTGGCGCGCTGGTTCGCGCCGCTGGACATGCATGTCAAGCAGTTGGAACTGAGCCCGCGCTACGCCTGGCGCGTGGTGCTGTCCAACGGCATGATGCTGGACCTGGGCCGCGATCCGGGCGCCGATGCGCCGGATCCGCACGGCTTGCCCGGCGCACTGCCGTTCGCGGCTCGCATTCAACGCTTTGTGCAGGCGTGGCCCGCCGTGGCGGGGCGCCTGGAAGGGCGCACCATCACGCAGGCCGACCTGCGCTATCCCAATGGTTTCGCCCTGGCGCTGGCCCCGTTGCCCGCGTCGGAAGCCAAATCCAAATCCACACCGAAACCTCCCAAGAAACGCTAACGCCATGACCCGTGACATCAAGGACCTTATCGTCGCCCTCGATATCGGCACCAGCAAGGTGGTGGCTGTGGTGGCTGAAATTTTGCCCGAAGGGCGATTCGAAGTGCTTGGCCTTGGCCAGCATGAATCGCGCGGCATGCGCAAGGGCGTGGTCGTCAACATCGAGACCACTGTGAATTCGATTCAGCGCGCGCTTGAAGAAGCCGAGCTGATGGCAGATTGCAAGATTCGCGACGTCTATACCGGCATTGCCGGCAGCCATATCCGCAGCTTCAACTCCAGCGGCATGGTCGCTGTGAAGGACAAGGAAGTCACCGCCACCGACGTTGCCCGCGTCATCGAGACCGCCAAGGCGGTGAACATCCCGACGGATCAGCAAGTGCTGCATGTGCTGACCCAGGAATTCATTGTCGACGGCCAGGAAGACATCCGCGAACCCATCGGCATGAGCGGCCTGCGCCTGGAAGTGCGCGTGCACATCGTGACGGGCGCGGTCAGCGCCGCGCAGAACATCGTCAAGTGCGTACGCCGCTGCGGCCTGGAAGTGCAGGACCTGATCCTGCAGCCCCTGGCCTCCAGCCTGGCCGTGCTGACTGCCGACGAGAAAGAACTCGGCGTCGTGCTGGTCGACATCGGCGGCGGCACGACCGATGTCGCCATCTTCACCGGGGGCGCGATCCGCCACACGGCGGTGCTGCCGATCGCCGGCGACCAGATCACCAACGACATCGCAGCCATGCTGCGCACGCCGACGCCGGATGCCGAAGAAATCAAGCTGCGCTACGGCGTGGCCAAGCAGGTGCTGGCCAGCCCGGACGAGTCCGTGGAAGTGCCTGGCCTGGGCGATCGCGGCCCGCGTCAGGTCAAGCGCCAGGCGCTCGGCGCCGTGATCGAGCCGCGCGTGGAAGAACTGTTCACGCTGGTGCAGCAGGTCGTGCGCGATTCCGGCTACGAAGATCTGCTGGCCTCGGGCGTGGTCCTGACCGGCGGGTCGGCGCAGTTGCCCGGCATGATCGAACTGGCCGAGGACGTGTTCCTCAAGCCGGTGCGCGTGGCGGTTCCCGAATACGAAGGCAGCCTGGCCGACGTGATGCGCAATCCGCGCTTCTCGACGGTGATGGGCTTGTTGCAGGAAGCGCGCATGCAGCGCGTGCGTGGCCGCAAGGTCGCGGCGCAGACAGGCAATTTCAAGAGCCTGCTGGCGCGCATGAAGGAATGGTTTATGAATTAAAGGGTGCAGGTTGGGGCCTGCTCCTTGGCGTGACTCGCGGCGGTATTGCGGGGTGCGCCAGAAAGAGGAGGCGTCTCAAACCCGTGGCGGACCTATGTAGTCGGCATCGGCTTTGAGGCGATTCACAAAAGATAGGCTGTTGGGGAATTTTTGTGATTTGCAAAATCGGACTTGTGAGGGAGTCATCATGATGAACTTTGAGATGCTTGAGAACAACACCAAAGGGACCGTAATCAAGGTCGTTGGTGTGGGTGGTGCGGGCGGCAATGCCGTCGCGCACATGATTCGCAACGGCGTGCATGGCGTGGATTTCATCTGCGCAAACACCGATGCGCAAGCGCTGGCGGCAACCAATGCCCCGGTGCAGATTCGTCTGGGCCGTACCGGCCTGGGTGCGGGCGCCAAGCCCGAGCAGGGACGTGCGTCGGCTGAAACCGCGCGCGAGGAGATCCGTGCCGCGCTGAATGGCGCGCACATGGTCTTCATCACCGCCGGCATGGGCGGTGGCACCGGCACCGGCGCAGGTCCGGTCGTGGCCGAGGTGGCGAAGGAACTGGGCATTCTGACCGTAGGCGTGGTCACCAAGCCCTTCACCTTTGAAGGCAACAAGCGCCTGAAGATGGCCGAGGACGGTATCTCGGAATTGGCCAAGCACGTGCATTCGCTCATCGTGGTGCTCAACGAGAACCTCTATGAACTGATGGACGAGGACGCGACGCAGGAAGACTGCTTCCGTTCGGCCGACGATATCCTGCACAACGCGTGCGCGGGCATCGCCGAAATCATCAACGTCGAAGGCAACGTCAACGTCGACTTTGAAGACGTCAAGACGATCATGGGTGAGCAAGGCCAGGCCATGATGGGCACGGCATCGGCATCGGGCGCTGACCGCGCTCGCGTCGCCGCCGAGCACGCCATCGCTTGCCCGCTGCTGGAAGGTGTGGACCTGAACGGCGCTCGCGGCGTGCTGGTCAACATCACCGCCAGCCGCTCGCTGAAGATGCGCGAAACGCGCGAAATCATGGAAACGATCCGCAGCTACGCTTCGGACGACGCGACCGTGATCTTCGGCACCGCCTACGACGAAACGATGGGTGAAAACCTGCGCGTGACCGTGGTTGCAACCGGCCTGGGCCGTGCGCAAGCGCGTCCGCAACTGGTTCAGAACACCGCTGAAGTGCTCCGCACCGGTACCGACAACATGCCCATGGGCACGATGCCGGCCGGCCAAGGTGGCGATTACCGCAATCTGGACATGCCGTCGGTCATGCGCAATCCGCGCAGCCAGGCGTCTGCCCAGGTCCGCGCGCTGGAAAGCTCGGGCATGGATCACTTCGACATCCCGGCGTTCCTGCGCAAGCAGGCGGATTGAACCAAAGAGCCGGCCACAGGCTCTAAACGCACTCCCTCATCTCCGGCTTGCCTGTCCCCGCGGGCAAGCCGGAGGCGGAGCGGTCCGTGTTTCCCTTGCACGGTTCTAATAAGGGACGGAGGTATCGGTCGATCCCGCGCGCTGATGGCGTCAAGGGTCGGACAGCGTTACAATACGTCAGTTACGCCGGCAATCTGTCCTCTTCGTGCCGGCTTTCTGGCTCTAACACCCCAAGTCTCATGTTCCGACAACGCAGCATTCAGAATCTAGTCCGCACGACAGGCGTCGGCGTCCACTCCGGGCGGCGGGTAGAACTCACCCTGCGTCCGGCGCAACCCAATACTGGCATTGTCTTTCACCGCGTGGACCTGCCGCAGGTCGTTGACCTGCCCGCGCAAGCCACTGGCGTGGGCGATACGCGCATGGCGTCCGTCCTGCAACAGGGCAATGTCCGCGTCTCCACGGTGGAACACCTCATGTCGGCGCTGGCCGGCCTGGGAATCGACAACCTGCATATCGACCTCACTGCCGAAGAAGTCCCCATCATGGACGGCAGTGCGGCAACGTTTGTTTATCTGTTGCGCTCGGCGGGCATCGTCGAGCAGAACGCGCCCAAGCAGTTCATCCGCGTCAAAAAGACGGTGGAAGTGCGCGAAGGCGAAGGACGCAACGAGAAATGGGCCCGACTGGAGCCCCATGAAGGCTACGCACTGGCGTTCTCGATTGACTTCCGCCACCCCGCCATCGACTCCACGGCCAATTTCGCCGAGATCGATTTCGCGACGCACTCGTATGTGCGCGAGATCGCCCGTGCGCGCACCTTCGGTTTCGTGAACGAAGTGGAAGCCCTGCGCTCGATGGGTCTGGCTCGCGGCGGCAGCCTGGACAACGCCATCGTCATGGACGAGTACCGCGTGCTGAACAGCGATGGACTGCGTTACGACGACGAATTCGTGAAGCACAAAATCCTGGATGCCATCGGCGACCTGTATCTGTTGGGCAAGCCTCTGGTGGCGCGCTATGTGGCGTGCAAATCGGGCCACGGCCTGAACAACCAGTTGGCCCGTGCGTTGCTGGCCCAGCAAGATGCCTGGGAACTGGTCACCTATGAATCGCAGGCAGAGGCGCCGCAGGCGTTTCGCCACGAGTGGAAGCTGGCCTGACGCCAGGCTTCCCATCTGGACCTGGATGCCGGGGCCTGTCCCCGGATCCCTTCAGGTTCCCGCTTAAGGATGGCGCGGGTTGCCATCCTCCTGAGCAAAAGTCGCCATCCGGTCGCAAACCATCGGGCTAGTCGCTCGAAAACTTGGTTTCGCTTCGTTTCCGGGCGCCTCTGGCGCCGGACAGGGCCGGATTGATTCAGCTACGCTTGTGATGCCTTAAAAGCTTGGCGACCGCGTCGGCCAACGGGCCGGGCCGCAGGCTGTCGTGCAGCGACTCGAATGCGCCCAGGGCCTTGTCCCCAAGCGGTTGCGCCTCTTTGGGAGGGCGCGGCTGACGGGCACCGGGCTTCGGTAACCCCGCTTGTACCTTCACGGCAATTTCGTTAAGGTTCCAGCCTTGGTCTGCCAAGGTACGCGCGATGCGCGGCGCCAATTGACGCATCTTGGCGGCATGGGCAGCACTGGGCACCACCAGGTGCAGGCACTGGTTTTCCAGTTTGCCCACCTGGCAGACAGCACCCAGCGGGGTGGGCAGAACCGCCGCCACCGCATACTGAATTTGCAAGTGCTTGCGGGCAGTCGCCAGTACCCCGGCGCCCCGCATGTCATGACCCAGCCATCCCAGTGCGGTATTTTCTTTCCGCCGGCTGGAACCGGAACGTTGACGGGTTGAAGCAGGTCTATTCATCCCGGCTTTAAAGAATTAGGAAGCAACCTTGAAAATCGTGATTATGCACGCCCGCGACGGGCGGGACGGGCATTTCACCCTGGGAGGCGCGCGGTTGGCGTTGTTTCTCGGGGCCGCGCTCGTCACGGCAGCCATCTTCGGCGCCGCACTACAACGATACCTTACTCCGATACTGCCCACCGTCCAGACTGTGGGCTGGCCATTGGGCGGGCAGCCGGGGCGCGACACCGATTTCCTGCGTGGAAACATGAACTTGCTGGCCGCCAAGGTGGGCGCGCTGCAGGCCAAGCTGGTCAGCATCGACGGATTGGGCCAGCGCGTGGCCAAGGTGGCGGGCGTGGCCTACACCGACCCGGAACTGGCCAAGCAGTTGGCCGTAGCGCAGCCCGAAGCGCTGACCCAGCCGGAAGCCACCCAGGTCATGGACGACCTGTTCACCGATCATCCGCCGCCCAGCGCGGCCTCGGCCGAAGCGCTGGGCCGCCAACTGGATGAAATCCAGGCGCGGCTGGCGCAGCAGTCGGACAACCTGAAACTGCTGGACGCGGCGTTGACCAAGCGCTCGGCGGACCAGGCGCGCATGCCGACCGCCATGCCGATCACCGATTATCCCTATCTGAGTTCTTCGTACGGCTGGCGCCGTAACCCGGTGACGGGGCGCACGGCCATGCACGAAGGGCTGGATTTCGCCGCGCCGTCGGGCACGCCTATCCTGGCGGCCTCGGGCGGGGTGGTGCTGGAAGCCAAGTTTCAACCGGGTTTCGGCAATATGGTTGAGATCGATCACGGCGATGGCCTGATCACCCGCTACGCCCATGCTTCGTCCTTGATGGTCAAGCAGGGGCAATTGGTTGACCGCGGCCAGCAAGTGGCGCGCGTAGGCAGCTCGGGCCGATCGACCGGCCCCCATCTGCACTTTGAAGTCCGCCTTGCCGGACAGCCGCTGGACCCCAGATTGTTCCTGGGATCGCAGCAGCATGCCCCGCCTGCCGTGGCGCAGGCGACGGCGACTGAACCTGCGGCGCGCTGACCGGTCCAACAGGACAATGACAGCACCCTGGTCATAGATCCAGGCTATTACGCTCCAGGTGCGTTAAACTGGTTCGTTTCCCAGCGGACCCCCGCTCAACCAATAACATCAAAGTCACGGGTGACGCTGCCCTGGCCCTTTGCAGGCGCGGCGTGGCACGTGCGGCCGACATACGCATGGTTTCTCTGCTCAAAAAACTCATAGGTAGCCGCAACGACCGGCTGCTTAAGCAGTATCGCAAGCTGGTAACCCAGATCAATGGGCAGGAGCCCAAGATTTCCGCGCTTTCCGATGCGGAGCTGGCGGCCAAGACTGACGAATTCCGATCCCGATACGCCCAGGGCACCACGCTGGACGACCTGCTGCCCGAAGCGTTCGCCGTTGTGCGCGAAGCCGGCAAGCGGGTGTTCGGCATGCGCCACTTCGACTCCCAGCTGTTGGGCGGCATCGCGCTGCACAGCGGCAAGATCGCCGAAATGCGCACGGGGGAAGGCAAGACGCTGATGGCCACGTTGCCCGTCTACCTGAACGCGGTCGCCGGCAAGGGCGTGCACGTGGTGACGGTGAACGATTACCTGGCCCGCCGCGACGCTGAATGGATGGGGCGCCTGTACCACTTCCTGGGTATGACCACGGGTGTGGTGGTGCCGCAGCAGCCCAACGACGAGAAGAAGGCCGCCTACGCCGCCGACATCACGTACGGCACCAATAACGAATTCGGCTTCGACTACCTGCGCGACAACATGGAATACCGTGTTGAGGACCGCCGCCAACGCGTGCTGTTCTACGCCATCGTCGACGAAGTGGACTCGATCCTGATCGACGAAGCCCGCACGCCGCTGATCATCTCGGGCCAGGCTGAAGACCATACCGAGCTCTACATCCGCATGAACGCGGTGCCGCCGCTGCTCAAGCGCATGGCCAGCGAGCCCAAGCCGCAGGAGCCGGAACCCGAAGGCGACTACTGGGTCGACGAAAAGAGCCAGCAGGTCTACCTGTCCGAAGCCGGGCACGAAAACGCCGAAGCCATCCTGGCCCGCCTGGGCATCCTGCCGGAAGGCGAGTCGCTGTACGACCCCCGCCACATCGCGCTGATGCATCACCTGATGGTGGCTCTGCGCGCCAACAACCTGTTCTTCCGCGACCAGCAGTACGTCGTGCAGGACGGCGAGGTGGTGATCGTCGACGAATTCACGGGCCGCCTGATGGTGGGCCGCCGCTGGTCCGATGGCCTGCACCAGGCTGTTGAGGCCAAGGAAGGCGTGAAGATCCAGCACGAGAACCAGACGCTGGCATCCATCACGTTCCAGAACTACTTCCGCATGTACGAAAAGCTGTCCGGCATGACCGGTACGGCCGATACGGAAGCGTACGAATTCCAGGAAATCTACGGACTTGAAACGGTCATCATCCCGACCAACAAGCCCATGATCCGCAAGGACCAGAACGATCAGGTCTTCAAGACCGATCCGGAAAAGTACAACGCGATCCTTGAAGACATCCGTGATTGCCACGAGCGCGGCCAGCCCGTGCTGGTGGGCACCACCAGCATCGAAAACTCCGAGCTGCTGTCGGGCCTCCTGAAAAAGGCCAAACTGCCGCACGAAGTGCTGAACGCCAAGCAGCACGCCCGCGAAGCCGAGATCGTTGCCGAAGCCGGCAAGCCGGGCCACATCACCATCGCCACCAACATGGCGGGCCGCGGCACCGACATCGTGCTGGGCGGCAGCGTCGACAAGCAGGTCGATCTGATCCGCGCCGACGAATCGCTGTCGGAAGCCGAAAAGGCCGCGCGCATCGAAAAGGTGCGTGCCGAGTGGAAGCCGCTGAACGAGCAGGTCAAGGCCGCCGGCGGCCTGCGCATCATCGGTACCGAGCGCCACGAATCGCGTCGTATCGACAACCAACTGCGTGGCCGTGCCGGCCGCCAGGGCGATCCGGGCTCGTCCCGTTTCTACCTGTCGCTGGAAGATTCGCTGATGCGCATTTTCGCGGGCGACCGCGTGCGCGCCATCATGGAACGCCTGAAGCTGCCGGAAGGCGAGCCCATCGAGGCGGGCATGGTGACGCGTTCGATCGAAACCGCGCAGCGCAAGGTGGAAGGCCGCAACTTCGACATCCGCAAGCAATTGCTGGAATACGACGACGTGGCCAACGACCAGCGCAAGGTGCTGTATTCGCAGCGCAATGACGTGCTGGAAGCCGCCAGCGTGGGCGCCACCGTGCAGAACCTGCGCGACGCCGCCGTGACCGATCTGTTCAACACGTACGTGCCGCCGGAATCGGTGGAAGAGCAGTGGGACGTGCCGGCGCTGCAGAAGGCGCTGGAAGCCGACTGGCAGCTGCATCTGCCGCTGACCGAGATGCTGGAGAAAGAAACCAGCCTGACCGACGAAGACCTGCGCGAGCGTGTGCTGGCTGCTGCCCGCGACGCCTACCAGGCCAAGGTCGATCAGGTGGGGACGGAATCGTGGTCGCAGTTCGAGCGTTCGATCATGCTGCAAGCGATCGACACGCACTGGCGCGAACACCTGTCGGCGCTGGATTACCTGCGTCAGGGCATCCATCTGCGCGGCTATGCGCAGAAGAACCCCAAGCAGGAATACAAGCGCGAAGCCTTCGAACTGTTCTCGGGCATGCTGGACCGCATCCGCGACGACGTCGTTCGCGTGCTGATGACGGTGCGCGTGCAGTCGTCGGAACAGGTCGAGCAGGCCGAAGCCGAAGCCGCCCAGCCGCATGTGCAGAACGTGCAATACCATCACTCGGACTACGACGAAGCCCTGGCTCAGTCGGAATCGGACGATGGTGCACAGCCGGTGCGCAACGCGTTGCCGAAGGTCGGCCGCAATGACCCGTGCCCGTGCGGCAGCGGCAAGAAGTACAAGCAGTGCCACGGCAAGCTCGTCTGATCCAGGGATAACACGCCATGCTGCATTCCGTCGGCCGTACCGAATTCGACCATGCCGTCGTCATGGTGCGCGACCGGCTGGATGCGCTGGCGCCGCACTTCGAGCGTCAGGGCTTTCACCTGAGCGACAAGGCGGTGCATAACCTGGGGTCGTGCAATCGGCTGATCGTGCTGGAAAGCACGTATGTCGAATTGCTGGGCTGGCCGGCGGGTGCGCCGCCGGTGCGCCGTGAAATCGCCGATTCGCCGTTCGGGCTGGAAGCGCTGGTGTTCCGCACCTATGATGCCGAGGCCACGTACGAGCGGCTGAAGGCGGCGGGTTTTGCCGTGAATCCCGTGCAGGAACTGACCCGTCCCGCGATGCTGGACGGCCAGGAAGTGCAGGCTCGTTTCCACACCGTGCGCTTTGCCGAGCAGCCCTTGCCCGGCATCCGCATGTATTTCTGCCGCCATCTGACGCCCGAGTGCGTGTGGTCGCCTGAAGTGATGGCGCACCCCAATGGCGCGCGTAGCCTGCTGCGCATCGACGCCCGCGCGGCGGATGCACGGGCGGTGGCCGAACGGCTGGCGCTGGTGGCGGACGTCAGCGCCGAAGCCGCTACCGGCGGCTGGGATGTGCCGTTGGCCAATCTGCGCATCCACGTGCAGCAGGATGCCGCGGCCGCGACCCCCACGCTGACTACGCTGACGCTGGAGAACCGCGACGGTGCGCACTACACGCTGGATACCGGCCTGTAATTCCTTCGTTTCGCCAGCGTTCGTACGGGCCCATCGAGGCCCGTTTTCATTTCCGGTTCCGCTTGACGTTCGCCGCGTTGGCGGCGGGCGTTCGCCTGCCCGCGTCCGGGCAAACCCGGGTTGTCGGCCAAAGTGTATGCACTTTAGTATGCACTTCATTCCCCTGGAAACCTTTCCGTTTTCGACCCGGTATGCCGCAAACCCCTTCCGCCATCCGACCCGCCGCCCGCACCTCCGCCGGCCAGGCCGAGCTGTATGGCGCGGTCAAGGCGATGGCAGTGCGCTTTGATTTCAAGCCGGGCGAACGCATCAATGAAGTCGAGCTGGCGCGGCGCCTGAATGTCAGTCGCACGCCGCTGCGCGAGGTGCTGAACCAGTTGATGGTCGAGGGCTTTCTGACTCGCTCGGTCAACCGGGGCTTTATCGCCCGCTTGCTGGACGCCAAGCAGATCCACAGCCTGTACGAATACCGTGCGGTACTGGAGGCCGGCATCGTGCGCGCCGCCTGCGAGCGCGCCAGCGACGAAGAACTGGCCGGGTTGCGGCAATTCGTCGAGCGTTCCCGGGACGTGCCGGAAGACAGCGACGCGACGCGTCTGCTGGAACTGGATGAAGCCTTCCACCTGCAACTGGCCCGCCTGTCGCGCAACGAAGAATTCGTGCGCGCGCTGGAAAGCGTCAATGCCCGCATCCATTTCGTGCGCTGGATCGACATGCAGCAGGGCCGGCGCAGCCATACCCAGGGCGAGCACCTGCGCATCGTGCAGGCGCTGGAGCAACGCGACATGGACGCCTTGCCGGGCTTGATGAACACGCATATCGGACGCCGGCTGGATCAGATCACGGACGTGATACGCACGGGTTTTTCAACGATTTACATGCGGGACCAGGCCGAACCCGCCACGGCAGCGCCGGCCAACACCATGACAGCAGGGGAAAAAAAATGACTCACACGATGAAGCGGGTACTCGCGACGCTATGCGCGACAGCCGCGGCCGGGGGCGCCATGATCGCCGCGCCGGCCGCAGCCGAAGAACGGCCACTGATCCTGGTGGTGCCGTATCCGCCGGGCGGCAGCACGGACATCCTGGCGCGCATCCTGCAGCCGCGCCTGTCGCAGCAATTGGGCGGACGCGCGGTAGTGGTGGAAAATCGCCCGGGCGCGGCCAGCCAGATCGCGACGGCCTTTGTGGCCCGCGCCGAACCGGATGGCAATACGCTGCTGGTCAGCTTCGACAACCACGGCATCAATCCTGCCGTGAAGTCCAAGCTGCCGTACGACACGTTCAAGGATTTCGTGGCGATCTCGCAGACCGTGCGCTTTCCGCTGGTGATCGGCGCGAACCCAGGCGTGCCTGGGGATAACCTGAAAGCCTTCCTGGCGGCCGCCGCCAAAGAGTCGCCGAACAAATTCAACTATGCGTCGACAGGCGTCGGTTCGCTGAACCACCTGGCGCCCGAAGAACTCAAGCGGCTGTCGAAAGTGGAGCTGCTGCACGTACCGTATGGCGGGGGCGGGCCGGCCATCCAGGCGGTGGTGGGCGGGCAGGCCAACATGACGTGGCTGAGCTTTGCGGCGCTGCGCGGCCAGATCCAGGCCGGCAAGATCAAGCCGCTGGCCGTAGCGGGCGAAAAGCGCCTGCCGGAACTGCCGAATGTGCCGACGGTGGCCGAATCCGGGTTCCCGGGTTTCGTCGCCTATTCGTGGAGCGGCATGTTCGCGCCGAAGGGCACGCCCGAGGCCACGGTGAAGAAGCTGACCGCGGACTTCAAGGCCGTGCTGGCCGACCCGGAAATCAAGAAGAAGGTCACGGAAGCGGGCTTCGAGATCGTGGCATCCGACGGCCCTGCGCTGGATGCGTACGTGAAGTCGGAATGCGACCGCTGGAGCGCGTTCATCAAGAGCAGCAACATCAATCTGGATAACTGAGTGGCGGACCGCCGGGCGGTGCGCCGCCCGGTTCCGTCCACGAAACACGTGGAGATGACATGGAAAACCTGACCGGCGCCGAAGCCATGGTGCGGATGCTGCAGCACAACGGCGTCAAACATATATTTGGCCTGTGCGGCGACACCAGCTTGCCGTTCTACGATGCGCTGTACCGCCTGGACCACGGCATGCAGCACATCCTGACGCGCGATGAGCGCAGCGCTGGCTACATGGCCGACGCCTACGCCCGCGTGACCGGCAAGGTCGGCGTTTGCGAAGGCCCCAGCGGCGGCGGCGCGACCTATCTGCTGCCGGGTCTCGTCGAAGCCAACGAGTCGTCGATTCCCGTTCTGGGCATCACCTCCGACGTGGCGGTGGGCTCGCGCGGCAAGTATCCGCTGACGGAACTGGACCAGGAAGCGCTGTACCGTCCGCTGACGAAATGGAACCGCACGATCGATCGGGCCGATCAGATTCCCGGCATGGTGCGCGCGGCGTTCCGCGCCATGACTACCGGCAAGCCCGGCGCGGCGCACCTGTGCTTTCCGTATGACGTGATGAAGCAGCAAGTGGACGCGTCCGACGTCTGGGCGCAGCCCGAGCACGGCCAGTTCCCGTCGATGCGCTTCGCGCCGGACCCCGTCGACGTGGCACGCGCCGCGCAGCGCCTGATCGGCGCCCGCGCCCCTGTGATCATCTGCGGCGGCGGCGTGGTCATCGCCGGCGCCAGCGGTGCCTTGCAGACGCTGGCCGAAACGCTGAAGGCGGCGGTTTGCGTGACGGTCAGCGGACAGGGCAGCCTGGCCGACACGCATCCGCTGAACGCCGGCGTGGTGGGCTCCAATGGCGGCGTGATGGCCACGCGTGATGTGGTGGCCGCGGCCGACGTGGTGCTGTTCGTGGGCTGCCGCGCCGGGTCGACGTCGACCGAGCACTGGCGCTTCCCGAACCGCGACGTGCCCATCCTGCACATCGATATCGATCCCATGGTGATCGGCGCCAACTACCTGACCGAAGTCGGGCTGGTGGGCGACGCCAAGCTGGCGCTGGAAGCGCTGGGCACCGAGGTGCAGGCCCGCCTGGCGCACCGGAATTCCGACGCCGTGGACGGCGCGGTGCTGGCCGGCCGCGCCAAGGCCGCCCGCCTGGCGCAACTGGAACCGTTGGCCAACAGCCTGGATGCACCGATTCGCCCCGAGCGCGTCGTGCAGTCGCTGAACCGCCTGCTGCCGGACGACGCGGTCGTGTGCGCAGACCCCGGCACGCCTTGCCCGTACTTCTCGGCCTACTACGACGTGTCTCGCCCCGGCCGGCATTTCATTACCAACCGCGCGCACGGCGCATTGGGCTTTTCGATGTCGGCGGCGCTTGGCGCGTGGGTCGGCCGCCCGCAATCGAAGTGTGTGTCGGTGATGGGCGACGGCAGCTTCGGCTTCACGGTGGGCGAACTGGAAACCATCGTGCGCCACAAGGCGCCGCTGCTAATGATCGTGTTTTCGAATTCGGTCTACGGCTGGATCAAGGCCAGCCAGAAGGCGGGCTACGACCAGCGCTACTACAGCGTGGACTTCAACCGCACCGACCATGCCCGCATCGCCGAAGCCTACGGCGTGAAGGCCTGGCGCGTGGAGGATCCGTCCAAGCTGGATGCCGCGATCAAAGCCGCCATGGAGCATGACGGCCCGGCGTTGATCGACGTGGTGGCGCAGCCCTTGCAGGACGCGGCGGCACCGGTCAGCCAGTGGATGGGGTGATCCCGCAGGGGGCTTTCTGCCGCGTGGTAGGAGGGGTTGAGCGGCAGCGCCGCAAAAAATTCCATTCCGAAGCGCGGCGGGCGCTCCTATACTGGTGCGCTTCGGCGCAGCGGCCCAGGTCGGTGGCGCGACACGCAACGGGAGCGACAGCATGGATCTGGGCATCAGCGGCAAAACGGCATTGGTCTTTGGCGGCAGCCGCGGCATGGGCCGGGCTTGCGCGCTGCAATTGGCGCGCGAAGGGGTGGCGGTGACCATCGCGGCCCGCAATCCGCAGACGCTGGAGCAGGCCGCCGCCGAGATCTCCCGAGAAACGGGCAACGGCGTGGGCTGGGTGTCGGCCGACCTGACCCAGCCGCACGGCCGGGACGCGGCGATCGCCGCCTGCCCGCACCCCGACATCCTCATCAACAACGCCGACGGCCCCTTGCCCGGCGACTTCCGGGACTGGACGCGCGAGGACTGGATCGCATCGCTGGACGCCATGATGCTGGGTCCGATCGACATGATCCGGCGCGTGGTCGACGGCATGATCGAGCGGCGCTTCGGCCGCATCGTGAACATCGTGTCGCGCAGCGTGAAGGCCCCGCATGCCGAACTGGGCTTGTCCAACGGCGCCCGGTCGGGCCTGATCGGCTTTGTGGGCGGCCTGGCGCGCCAGACCGTGCGGCACAACGTCACCATCAACAACCTGCTGCCAGGCGCTTTCGCCACCGACGCGCAGGTCAGGCATATCCAGGGCATGCTGGAGCAGTCCGGCAAGACGTTCGACCAGCTCTGGGAAGAGCGCGGGCGCGCGAATCCGGCCGGCCGTTACGGGCAGCCGGAAGAGGTCGGGGCGCTGTGCGCCTATCTGTGTTCCGCGCATTCCGGCTACATGACGGCGCAAAGCATCCTGATCGACGGCGGCGGCTACCCGGGCACCTACTAGGCGCGGTTTGGCCGGCAGCGTGCTGCGCGTGGCTGGACGCGGGCAGCCGTAACAGGCAAGATTGGCACCCACCGCGCTGAGGAAACCATGGACCAGACCGACATCAAGATACTGGCGTTGCTGCAGAAGGACGCCACCTGTTCGGTCGCCGAAATCGCCGAGCAGGTGAACCTGTCGGTCACGCCGTGCTGGCGCCGTATCCAGAAGCTGAAGGATGACGGCGTCATCGCCCGCAATGCCATCCTGCTGGACCCCCGCGCCCTGGGCCTGAACCTGACGGTCTTCGTGTCGATCAAGACCAGCCAGCACAACGAGAAATGGACCCAGAGCCTGATCAACGCCGTCATGGCGCTGCCCAATGTGGTGGAGTTCCACCGCATGGCGGGCGACATCGATTACCTGCTGAAAGTCGTGGTCGAGGACATGGCCGCCTATGACCGCTTCTACCGCCGGCTGATCGGCGCGGTCGACCTGCTGGACGTCAGCGCCAGCTTCTCGATGGAAATCATCAAAAGCACCACGGAATTGCCCCTGGACGCGGTCTAGCGGCGGGCGCGCAATTTTTTTCCGCGCACGCGAGTCGTGGCGGATGCAAATTTCTTTCGGCGTGTTGCGAAGGCCCCATCTCGCAATTCTTTTGCGCGGCCCTCGGCGTAGGATATCGCTCATTCCTGCTAGGGAATGAATCGGGATATCAGAGGACCCTATGTCGTTGGCAGTACCCGCCGGCTGTGCCGGTCTGGCAAAAACGCGGCAAGCACTGTCGGTGGATGATCTGCTGGCCGGATGGAACGGCGTGGACGATCTGTGGGTGTTCGCCTATGGATCCCTGATCTGGCATCCCGGTTTCGCGTGGCGCGAACGCCGCCTGGCGACCGTGCGCGGTTATCACCGGTCGCTCTGCCTGTGGTCGCACGACCACCGCGGGTCGCCGGACAACCCCGGCCTGGTGTTCGGGCTGAATCGCGGCGGATGCTGCCGCGGCGTGGCCTACCAGATCGCGGCCAGCGATGTGCCCACGGTGTTCCAGGCGCTGTGGCGCCGCGAGATGGTGACCGGCGCCTATACCCCGCGCTGGCTGACCTGCCATACCGACGCCGCTCCCGTGCCGGGTCTGGTCTTCCTGCTGAACCGCGCCTGCGACGAGTATGCGGCCGATATCAGCGATGACCGCCTGCTGGCCTCCGTGCGCAATGCCGTGGGGCAATCCGGCCCTTGCCTGGACTATGTGGTGGAAACCGAGCGCGCGCTGCGCGCCCACGGCATCGATGATTGGCGGCTGGGGGACCTGGTCCGGAAATTGGGCCAGGCCTTCTAGGCAGCGGCCGCGCGCGTCAGAAGTGCCAGCGGCCGAAGACGAACAACACGTTGCCCGCGCCGGATGCCCCAGGAATGTAGGTCGCATACAGCATGGCGTCCTTGTAGCCGGCGCCCACCAGCGGCAGGATCCCCGGGAATGGCACGTAGCTCATGATGTCGTGGCGCGCGGTCAGGAAGACGGTGTAGCCCGCGCCCAGGCGGAAGTTCTCGCTGACCTGCCCGATCTTCAGAAAGCCGTAGCCCGCGATGGGTTCGACCTTGCTGTGCGAATCCAGGAACGCCATGGCGTACAGGCCCTGCCAATCCCCGTCTTCATCGTAGATGCTGCGGCCGTAGCCGCCGCCCCAGGCCAGTTCGTTGAAGCTGTTGATCTTTTCGCGGCTGTACATCGCGCGGTTGTGCCACGCGTAGCCGCTCACGTAGAGGTCGTTGCCGCCCTCGGTCCAGATCTGGTCCAGGCGGTTGCAGGCCGACTGCGCCCAGGAGGGCAGGTTTTCACAGGCTTGGGTGGTGGCGGCGAAAGTCGAGAGCAGCACGAAAAAGAGGGCTGCCCGGAGTTTGGCGGTCATTGCGGGTACTAAGGGAAAAGATGACAGTTCCATGACTTTACATGGAGCTGCGGTGTTTTCCCTGTCACTTCGCTGTCACGAGGCGACGTTTGCCGGTCTGCCCCGGCACACAAGCGGGGCAGGCAAACCAGGCAGCGCCTGACTGTTGCAGTGAGGCTACAGCAGGAAGAAGGTGGCCAGGCCCAGGAAGATAAAGAAGCCCAGCGAGTCGGTGGCGAAGGTGAGCAGCACCGACGACCCCATCGCGGGGTCTTTGCCGAAGCGGGCACGCACCATCGGCACCAGCACGCCGACCGAGGCGCCGACCAGCATGTTGCAGACCATCGCGGCCATCATGACCACGGCGATCGAGAGCGAATGGGAGATCACCCAGGCGAAGAGAGCGGCCACCAGGCTGCCGCACAGGCCGACCAGCAGGGTCACAAACAGCTCGCGCTTGACCAGTTGCCACAGGTTGCGCCCGGTGATCCGGCCCATGGCCAGCGCCCGGATGATGAGCGTCATGGTCTGGTTGCCAGAATTGCCGCCGATGCCGGCCACGATGGACATCAGGAACGCCAGGATGACGATCTGGCTGACGGTGCCTTCGAACTGGGAGGCCACGAATGAGGCAGTGGCCGCGGTACAGAGGTTGAGCAGCAGCCAGGGCGCGCGGTTGCGCAAGGCGGTGCTGACGGGCGCGAAGATGTCTTCTTCCTGCAGACCGGCGCGTGACAGCGCCTGTTCCTGCGAGTCTTCGCGCATCACGTCCACGACGTCGGCGATGGTGACGCGGCCGATCAGGCGGCCCTGGTCGTCCATCACGGGGGCGGACACGAGGTCATAGCGTTCGAATGCGCCGGCGGCGTCGGCGTCGGAATCCAGCGGGTTCAGCGCCAGGAAATCCGCATTCATGACGGCGCGCACTTCGGTTTCGGGCTCGCTGACCAACAGGCGCGACAAGGGCAGGATGCCCTGCAGCTTGTCCTGGCGGTCCACCACGAAGATCTGGTCGGTGTGGTCGGGCAGCTCGTGCAGGCGGCGCAGGTAGCGCAGCACCACTTCCAGCGTGACGTCCTCGCGCACCCGGACCATTTCGAAGTCCATGATCGCGCCCACGCTGTCTTCCGGATAGCCCATGGCTTCCAGCAACTGCGCGCGTTCTTCTTCGGTCAGGCCCTTCTGCACTTCGGCCACCACGTCGGGCGGCAGGTCGGGCGCCAGGTCGGCCAGCTCGTCGGCGTCCATGTTGCCGGTGGCGGCGACCAGGTCCTGGCGGTCCATCGCTTCGATCAGCGATTCTCGCACCCAGTCTTCGACTTCCAGCAGCACGTCCGCGTCGTGCTCGGGGCTGACCAGCTTCCAGATGGCCTGGCGTTCGTCCTTGGGCAGCGATTCCAGGATGAAGGCGATGTCTGCCGGGTGCAGGCCGTCCAGCAGCGTCTTGAGTTCAGCCTCGTGCTGGCGGTGCACCAGGTCTTCGACCAGCGTGGCCTTGGCGTCGCCTTCTTCCTGGCGATGCACCAGGTCGGCAACCAATTGCTGGCGGCGCAGGCGTTCCTGCACTTCGGCCAAGGCGGTCTGGGCGTCTTCCGGGTCGAGGCGGCGGGGCGTCGCGGGCGGTTTCTGCGCGGCGGCGGACTGCGTCATGCGTTACGGCTCAAAGAGTGGGTAGGGGGCGGCTGCGCCGCGCTTCGTCGGTGGCGACGTAGGTGAGCGTGGCCTCGGTGACCTTGACGACTTCGGCGTCCAGGCGCTGGCGTTCGGCATAGACCTCGACCGACACCGTGACCGACGTCGTGCCGGTCTTGGCGATGGATGCGTAAAAGCTGAGGAGGTCGCCCACGAACACGGGCTCTTTGAACTGGAAGGCATTGACCGCGACGGTGGCCACGCGGCCGGCGGCGCGGCGCGCGGCGGGGATCGACCCGGCGATGTCGACCTGGGCCATGATCCAGCCGCCGAAGACGTCCCCGTGGATATTCGCGTCAGCGGGCATCGGCATGACGCGCAATACCGGGTCGCGATTGGCAGGCAGAGTCGTAAACGGGGTTTTGGTGCTGGAGGTCATGCGGCCGACTCCGAAGCAAGGGAACCAGCCGATTATGCAGGAAAAACGAGACCGCGGCGTGTGCGGCAAGGGCCGCCGCGGCGCTTTGCCGCGGCGGCCCGTCGATCAGGTCGCCAACTTCACGATACCGTAGCCGCCAACCAACAGCCAGGCGTACAGGATCAGGCCTAGCGCCATCACGCGGGGGCCAGCTTTCTTGATCTGGGCGAAGCGGGTTTCGATGCCGAGCGCCGTCATGGCCATGGTCAGGGCGAAGACGTCCAGGCGGCGGACGGCGGCGATGGCGTCGGCGGGGATGATATTGAGCGAGTTGATGATGGCCAGCACCAGGAAGCCGACCGCGAACCAGGGAATCGGCAGCTTGGCGCCCTTGGCCTGGCCGCCGGCCTGGCTGGCGGCGCTGCGCAGGTACATGCCCAGGACCAGCAGCACCGGCACCAGGAGCGCCACGCGGGTCATCTTGACGATGGTGGCGACTTCGGTGGTGGCGGGGTCGATATTGCTGGCGGCGCCGACGACCTGCGCCACCTCATGGATGGTGCCGCCGATGTAGATGCCAAGCGCCTGGGTGTCGAAATCAAGCCAGCCCGCGTGGTACAGGATGGGGTACAGGAACATGGACAGGGTGCCGAACAGCACCACGGTGGCGACCGCGACGGCGCTCTTGTGCGGGGCGGCCCGCAGCGTGGGTTCGAAGGCCAGCACGGCGGCAGCGCCGCAGATTGCGCTGCCGGCGGCCGTCAGCATGGCCGTGTCGCGGTCCAGGCCCAGCATGCGCTGCCCCACGACGGTGCCGATCAGCAAGGTGCCCAGCACGACGGCGACCGAGACGGCCAGCCCCGGCAGGCCCACCGCCGCGATTTGCTGGATGCTGATGTTCAAGCCATAGAAGGCCACGGCGATGCGCAAGAGGCGCCGCGCGGTGAAGTTCACGCCCACGCCCCAATCGGCCGGCATCGTGCCGCGCAGGAAGTTGCCGTACAGCATGCCGCAGACGATGCCCACGACCAGCGGGGAAAAGCCCAGTTGGCGAATGGCGGGCAGGTCGGCCAGCTGCATCACTGCGCCCGCCATCAGGCCGACGAACAGCACCCCGTTGAGCTTGTCCCGCCACGGCGTGGTGGTGGCTGCGGCAGCCGGTGCTGCTGCAGCCGGCGCGGCTGCGGTCGCGGCCGCAACGGCCGGAAGGGGGGCGGTGGTGCTGGAAGAGGTGCTCATGACTGGCCCTTTGGGCATATCTAAATAACTTCACGAAATATTAGATCCCTGCCTACTATTTGAAAAATCTTTATTTTGAATATGTAATATCAGAAATTCTGATAATTAGGCTGCCATGACTCCGGACCAGTTGCTGACCTTCGCTTGTGTGGCCGATACGGGCAATATCAGCCGCGCCGCCCAGGTGCTGCATTTGTCCCAACCCGCGGTCTCGGGCCAGCTGCGCATGCTGCAGGAATGGTTTGGCGAACCGCTGTACCGCCGCAGTGGGCACGGCATCGCGCTGACGGAAGCCGGCGAACGCCTGGCCGAGCAGGCCCGGCAGTTGCGCCAGGTGTATCGCCAGGCGCAGGCCGTGCGCGAAACGTGGCGCGGGCTGGAAACCGGCGCGCTGCGCCTGGGCGCCAGCACCACCCCCGCCAGCTATCTATTGCCGCGCCTGGTGGCGGATTTCCGCCACGCCTTTCCGGCGGTCAGCCTGCACCTGTCCGACGGCAACACGCGGGAAATCGTCGAACGCTTGCCCGCGCTGGACCTGGCTTTCATTGAAGGCGATGTGCCCACCGGCTTGCCGGCGGATACTGCGGTGCATGCCTGGCGGCAGGACGAAGTCGTGGCGATCGTGCGGGCTGATCACGCGCTGGCGGGCAAGGGCGCGGTGACGTTGCGCGATCTGGCCGCGTCGCCGCTTGTGATGCGCGAGCCCGGCTCGGGCGTACGGCGGCTGGTCGAGCGCGCGTTCGCGGATGCGGGGCTGGCGCCGTCGGTGGGGTTGGAACTGGCCGGCGTCGAAGGCGTGAAGCAGGCAGTGCGCGCGGGGTTGGGGGTGGGGTTCGTGTCCGTCATGTCGATGCGGCATGAGGACGGGGCATTGGCGGCATTGCGCCTGTTGCCCAAGCCGCTGACCCGCACGCTCAGCATCCTGGTGCCGCATGCGGACGCCGCCGCCCGCGCCACCGGCCGCTTTTTGGCGATGTGCCTGGCGGTCGGGGCGGCGGACGGCGGGTAGGGTCAGGCCTTGGCCAGACGCTTCAGGGCCAGTTGAACCCAGTACGTGCCGCCCAGGGGCAGCAGTTCGTCGTTGAAGTCATAGCTGCCGTTGTGCAGCATGCAGGGGCCCAGGCCGTGGCCGCTGTCGCGGTGGT